>Ga0310695_10001009_pt1 | contig 68599 bp, 53 predicted proteins | sample RumenRJG_04DNA_FD_203882 | JGI IMG/M metagenome (GOLD analysis project Ga0310695, IMG submission 203882) | Bovine rumen microbial communities from Lethbridge, Alberta, Canada - RJG_04 (v2) (version 2) | ecosystem: Host-associated > Mammals > Digestive system > Stomach > Rumen | place: Canada... | reverse complement strand
GGGATGTCGTCCGGAAGAGTCGGGGGCTGAGGATCCACGGGCGCGAACTCATAGGGGATGTTCACGTAGATGGGAATTCCCCATCCCTGCACTTCCCAGTTGCCGGGGACCTTGATCTTGTTCCACACCTGCCCTTCGAGGCTGGCGGGAACCTGCTTTTCGGAATCGAAGTAGAGGAAGTCCCATTCTCCGTTCAGACTGCGGTAGAACGGGCTCTGCTCGATGTTATTCTTGATTGCAGCTTCGCTCGTGGGGAAGAAGACCACTTCTGTGCGTTTCTGCTGTGCGTTTACGGATGTCGCGTTGATGTCGCGATGCAGCGGAAGGATGTCCGCGGTGCCGGGCGAGACTGCCGTGGCAAGAGAAATAAGAATGGTTAGTAGTTTCATATCATTGTTTGTTCTTCGTGTCGATTATGATTGTAACGGGACCGTCGTTCAAGAGGGCGACCTTCATGTCTGAGCCGAAGCTGCCTGTGCCGACCGTCCTGCCCGTCGCCCTGGAAAGTTCGGCGCAGAATCGCTCATAAAGAGGAATGGCCAGTTCGTGGCCGGCTGCGCCTATGTATGAAGGCCGGTTCCCTTTCTTGGTGGATGCCATCAGGGTGAACTGGCTCACTACCAGACACTCCCCTTCCACATCCATGACGCTGCGGTTCATCACTCCCTCTTCGTCGTCGAAAATGCGCAGACCTGCGACCTTCTTCACCAGCCAGTCGATGTCTTCGGAGCCGTCTTCGTGGCCTATGCCCAGAAGTATGAGGAGTCCTTGCCCGATAGATGATTTTACCGTCCCGTCTATTGTAACGGAAGCAGACTGCACTCTTTGGATTACCGCACGCATATTGATTCAGCTCTCCATTTAAGCGGAAACCTTACTCTACGTAAAGAAGCAGCCCCTTGAGATACTCGCCCTCGGGGTGGTAGATATTTACCGCATGATCGGCCGGCTGGTTCAGCCTGTCGATTATTCTTACACGGCGCCCGGTACTTGCTGCGGCGGAGAATACCGCCATGGCGAAGGCTTCTTTGTCCACTACCTGCGAGCAGGAGAATGTGAAAATGAAGCCGCCCGGTGCAACTTTCTCAATTGCCCTCGCATTCAGGCGCTGATAGGCGCGCAAGGCGTTCTTCAGGGCTCCCCTGTGTTTTGCGAATGCAGGGGGATCCACTATGATCATGTCGTATTTGCCGTCTTCCACGGCGGCCAGGTGCTCAATGGCATCAGCGCAGAAAGAAGTATGCTGTTCGGGGCCGAATCCGTTCAGGGCGATATTGCGGTCCACCATGGCCATTGCCTTCGCAGAACTGTCGACGGAATCGACATGCACGGCCCCTCCTCCCAGGGCGTATACAGAGAATCCTCCGGTGTAGCAGAAAAGGTTAAGCACGTTGCGTCCGCGTGCATAGCGTTCGACCAGGGCCCGGTTTTCGCGCTGGTCGAGGAAGAAGCCTGTCTTCTGCCCTTCTGTCCAGTTCACGAGGAATTTATGGCCGTTTTCGAGCACAGCCTGCTCCCCTGCCTCAAATCCGGGGGCCTGCCAGAGATATCCGTCTACGAGCTCCAGCCCCGCTTTGAACGGAGCAGTGCCGCTGCTCTTGTCGTAGACCGCTTTGAGGGCATCGCCATACACGGCCTTCAAAGCCTCGCAAATCTGGTTCTTGGCCCGGAACATCCCGACGGAATGGGCCTGAAGCACACATACGCCGTCGTAGTAGTCCACGATCAATCCGGGCAGACCGTCACCTTCTCCGTGCACCAGGCGGTAGCAGTCGGTCTTCGCGGAGTCGGTGAGCCCCATCGCCTTGCGTGCGTCGAAGGCCGCGCGGATGGAATCCTCCCAGAAAGATGTAGCGCCGGGATCCGCATCGAACGAAAGTATGCGCACGGCGATGGAACCAATCTGCCAATGGCCGGAAGCAAGATATTCGCCTTCAGCGGAATACACTGCCACAATGTCGCCTTCGGCAGGGCTTCCCGCCACTTGCGCCACTGCTCCCGAAAACACCCATGGGTGGAAGCGTCGTACGGATTCGTCACGCCCCTTTTTCAGGTAAACCTTTGTCATTGCTCTTCTTTTTCTTGTTACGGTAGTATCTGCGTCTGCGCGCTGCCGCCTGTTTGGACTTTTCCTCGGCTATCCTTTCCTCTTTCTCCCTGCGTTTGCGTTCCGCCGCCTCCGGGTCGCGTAAGGCAAGCGGCAGCTGCTCCGGCGGCAGCATCTCCTCGGGTTTCAGAGGGTGTTTCTCGCTGTTCTGCAGTTTCAGGTACATTTCCCTGCATATCCAGGCGTCGGTCGCGGCATACATCTGCTGATGTTCATTCAGGGTTTCCGCCTCCCAGTTGGAGAGCTGCTGGCTCTTGGAGATGCGCACTCCGAGAATGTTCGCGGCCATCTTCTTGACGCTCTTGTCCCTGATTCCCCATTCCCAGACCATCTTCTGCAGGTCCAGGAAGCCCCGCGGCTCAAACTCGCGGTAGCGTTGCAGGCCTCGCACGTCGTCGAGGGCTGCGGCACCCACCTTGATGATGTTGGGGTTGGAAAGTATCGAGCAGATGCGCCCGCGCATGCCGAGTTTCTGAATACGGAACAGGAAGGCGTGTTCGGGCCCGGAAAGCTGCAGCAGGGCTACTCCGTTATGATGCTGTCCGGGCGAGAATACCGGTTTGGTCTCGGTGTCGAAACCCAGGACTTTCTGTTTCTTGAGATATGCTATCGCCCGGGAGAAATCCCACCCGGGGCGGCTGATGACATGTATCTGCCCCGGAAAACTCGCAAGGTCCAACTTCTCTATTTCTTCGGGGGTTACGGTTAATTTGAACATTAATTATTGCTGGGGATGTATCTTTCGTTATATTGCAGCAGCATCAGTTCCTTCTCGGGGGCTTCCTTGGTGATGAGCATATAGTCGAGCTTCCTGGGCTGCGAGATGAAGTGCGTGAACAAGTTGGAAGTCCGCAGGATGGAGTAGGTGGCGGCGCATATCCTGCTCCTGGAGTCGATGATGCGGAAATTCGGGGATATGAGGTTGCCGTAGGTGAGGGATTCGGCATTCATTACCGAGGTGATCTGCGAGAGGGACTGGTTGAATGCGGAAAGGTCTATGTTCATGTCGTCGATCAGGATCGCATCCATGGGGCGGCTTATGCCCAGCTCGGAGTAACGGTCCAGGAAGGACAGCAGGGGATCTTCCCCCTCCGGCACCTTGAATCCTACGCAGAGCACGCTGTCTATGCCGGCTTTGGCGGCCTTTGTCTTGATGTAGGGTCCGTAGAGATCGACAGGGGCGTTACCCGCGAGAACACCTACTGTAAGGATGTCCTTGCCCCTGTTGGCGTTAACCGCTTCTTCGGCAATCAGTTCCATTGGGGAAATCACCGGCAGTTCGCAGTTGAGCGCATTGAACAGGGAGTCCACGTCATAGTGGCCGTACTGCGTCATGCAGGCGGATCCGAGGATTATGAGTTTGGCAAGAGGTTTCTTGCCCATTCCGCTGCGATCGTAGGGGCTGACGTAGCAGAGCGTGTCCATGGCTGCGAGAACGTTACGCGCAGTGAGTTCGCGGAGATCCTCCAGGCGGCCGTCGTTCACCATTTCTCCGAAGTTGGAGAAGTTGGCCACGGTGCAGAAGGTCTCCCCCGCAAAGTCCTTGAGCCCGTCCGGCTGCGAGGAGCCGTCGACGTTGTCATAGGCGTCGCATCCGATCAGGGCCTCGGCGATGGACTGGGTGCGCTTCCGGGACCCGAAAATGAATATCGCCTTCGAGGCATCGGCGGGGTCGTAGCCGGCGACGAGCTTATGCTCGGCGGAACTGCTGTTGCCGATTATTTCCGATACGAACTCGACCGGCGCCTCTGCGCTGACGATGCTCCCTCCTTTACGGAGAGTATTGTACAAGACCACCGCCAGGGCAATCAGGGCGGCCAAGACGATGGCGATTGTCAGTTTCTTTTTCATCTTGATGTCTTTTCAAAGCGCGAATTTACGCAAATTTTACAATATACCCTGCTTGAGCTTTTCGACGTAGTTGTCGATGCGGTGGAGTTCGTCCGGAATCGCAATGCTCTGGGGGCAGTGCATAAGGCACTGGCCGCATCCGATGCAGTGATCCGCCTGGCGCACGGTGGGGATCGCCTTGTCGTAGCTCGACAGATAGGCGTTGCGGAGTTTCCGGTAGTCTTTCTGTTCCTTGCTCTGGGCGAAACTGCCGTTGGTGACAGAGGTGTTGTAGTGCTTGAAGATGCCCGGTATGTCGATTCCCCACGGGCATGGCATGCAGTATTTGCAGTCGGTGCAGTTCACGAGGGGGAATTCCTTGAATTGGACTGCCATCCTCTCCATGAATTCAAGTTCCTCGCCGGTCAGCGGCTCGAAGTTCTCGAAGGTCTTGAGATTGTCGAGCAGAGGATCCATGGAGGTCATTCCGCTTAGGATGCACAGAACTCCAGGGTAGGTGCCGCAGAAACGGAAGGCCCAGGACGCCACCGACTTGTCGGGTTCGCGCATTTTCATCTGGCGGGAGATGCCCACCGGCACGTTGGCGAGCCGTCCTCCCAGCAGAGGCTCCATTATCACTATGGGAATGCCCCGCTTTTCAAGCTCGGCGTACAGATAGTCGGCGTTCACGTTGCGCACTCCGTCGGCGTGCTTCCAGTCTATGTAGTTCATTTCTATCTGGCAGAAATCCCACTTGAACTCACCGCTGTCGTGCATCTGCATGAAGGAGTCGAATGCCTCCCTGGCGCCGTGGAAAGAGAATCCCAGGTTGCGAATGCGGCCTTTCTCCTTCTCCTTGAGCAGAAAGTCCATCATTCCGTTGTCCACATACCTGGTCTGGAAGGCGCGGCGGCCTCCCAGGCCGATCGCGTGCAGGAGGTAGTAGTCGAAGTAATCGGTCTTCATTTCCTTGAAGGAGTCCTCGTACATCTTGATGGACGCTTCCATGCTGTGGTCGCCGAAGTTAGAGAGCTTGGTGGCGATATAGTAGCTGCTGCGCGGATGACGGCTCAGGGCTTCGCCCGCGGCTCGCTCGGAAAGGCCCTGCAGGTATGCGGGCGAGGTGTCGAAATAGTTCACGCCGTGCTCCAGGGCATAGTCCACCATCTCATTCACCGCCTGCTGGTCGATGATGTCCTTGCCGTCGGCGTCCTTAATCATGGGCCAGCGCATGCAGCCGAAACCAAGCAGGGACACCTTGTCGCCGTTGACCGGGTTCTCCCGGAGGATCATCTGTCCGGGGGTATGGGCGGACTGCTCTTTCTTCGGCGCGCATCCTGCGGCCATCATGCCGAGTCCGGCTGCGCCGGTGCCCGATATCTTCAGGAAATCTCTTCTGTCCATGGCTTAACTGTTTAGATGGTTGTGGCGTCCGTTGACGGTGATGGCGCTGACCGGTCTCGAAGGGCAGAGGTTCTCGCAGGCCCCGCATCCAATGCAGACAGCCGCATCTACAGAGGGTACCATAAAGCCGTCGGGAGACTGCACCATCTGGATGGCTCCCGTAGGGCAGTGACGGGCGCAGTTGCCGCACTTGGTCCCCTGTTCCGCCACGCAGAGTCCGCGGTCGATGCTCGCGCTGCCCACGTGGTACTGGGTTTTCTCTTCGCGGGTGATGGCGATGATGGCTCCGCTGGGGCATACCTCAGAGCATTTGGTGCACTCCGGGCGGCAGTAGCCTTTTTCGAAGCCCATCTCCGGCTGCATCAGGTGCTCGAGGCTGGAAGAAGGCCTCAGGACATCGTTGGGGCAGGCCGCTATGCAGAGCTGGCAGGCCGTGCATCGGCGGTAGAAGTCTTTGATGCTTGCAGATCCGGGAGGCGTCAGGGGCGTCTCGCGCTCCAGCGCAAGCTTGTCCTCGACCGCGGCATATCCCCCGTCCTTCTTCTTATTCTGGGCCCCCAGCGCAACGGCTGTCAGCCCCATCGCCGCTCCGGCAATAAAAGCCCTACGCCCACTCACGGCGGAGGAGGGTTCCTCCTTCTCGACCGTCTCGCTCCGCTCGACCCCTCCCATCGCGAGCGATGGGCCCCTCCCTCTCAGCGTGCCGAGGGTGGCAGCGGTCTCAAAGGAGGACGCCTCCTCCGACTTACCAGACGCACTTTTACGGTAGTAGTTCTTCAGGTGCAGGGCGTCGAATTTGCAGTTGCCGATGCAATCGAAGCAGTCGACACAGCGGCTATAATCTATCTTGTGATTCGCGATATCGATGCACCCCGCCTTGCAGTTATTCTCGCACACCTTGCAGTTCTTGCACTTCTGCCCGTCGATCACGGGACGAAAAATGGCGAAGCGCGAGAAGAAACTGAGAGTGGTGCCCACGGGGCAGATGACATTGCAGTATTCCCTTCCGGTGAACCAGGCCAGGATGCCCGTGAGGAGCAGGGTGGTGACTGCGGCGATCAGCACCGCGCCGGGCCGGAAGTGCATTATACTGCTGAGTATGCGTCCGTATGCGCTGTACGGCGCAAGGACGGCGACGGCGGACTGCAGCCCGAAGACCAGTGTCAGCACGAACAGCAGCCAGATGCCGTAACGCAGCCACTTCAGCTCTTTGCGGTAGCGGAAAGGTCTGCGGTTCTTGCGGGCGCGCTTTGCAAGCACGCTCACATGCGAGATACCGTCCTGCATGACACCAAGCGGGCAGATCGTGGAGCAATAGATGCGACCGAAAAGGATTGTAAGGGCCAGGACGATGGCAATGGCCAAAATGCTCAAGCCCATTACTGCGGGCAGGAACTGCAATTTCGGCATCCAGCCGAGCCAGCGGAAGGCTCCGGGAACCAACCCGGTGAGCAGCAGACTGATACCTGAGAAAAACAGCAGTGCGAGGGTAATACGAATCTTTTTCATCCAATCAATAATCAATATGCAAATATAATAAGATTTGATGTATATTTGCAGCATGAATTTCAGTGGTATTATTGTTGGCGCCGCAGTTTTCCTTATAATCGGAATCTGCCATCCCATTGTCATCAAAATGGAGTTTTATTGGGGGAAGAAGAGTTGGTGGGTGCTTGCTCTCGCCGGAGTCGTTTTCTCTGTATGTTCGCTTTTCATGGGCAGCGTAGTCTGGGCCACCATCATAGGTGCCGCTGCGTTTTCATGCTTCTGGGGCATACACGAAATACTTTCGCAGGAAATGCGGGTGCTGCGTGGATGGTTCCCCGAAAACCCGGCCAGGCACGACTATTATGAACGCCGACGCGCTGAGTTGGGCGACATAGGTCCCCACCCTTCCCACGAGCGCCTGAAAGAAAAGCTGAAGGACTAGCCCAGCAGGTGCTCCAGCAGTATTTTTATGCCGATTCCTATGAGAATGATTCCGCCCAGGAGTTCCGGGCGGATTTTTTTTGCTACCGTATCGCCGTAACGCACTCCGATCAGGGTGCCGGCAAAACTGAAGAGAAATGAGACAACGCCGATGATGATGAGGGGAACGACGAGCATCCTGGCAGTGCTGAAGCCTGAGCAGGACATGGAAATGCCTACAGCCAGGGCGTCGATGCTGGTCGCGACGGCAAGCAGCAACTGTGTGGAAAGCAACAGCGGATCCAATTGGGAAGCCTCCTCTCCGGAGAATGAATCGCGAATCATCTTCGCCCCTATGATAAACAGGAAACCGAAGGCAATCCAGTGGTCGTATGCTTCTACACTGTGCTGGAAATAGTGGATGGCGGTCCATCCGATCAAAGGCATCAAAGCCTGGAAGAGACCGAACAGAAAAGCCATGCGGAGAGCTTTCGCGGTGTATAACTTCCTGCAGATTACGCCGCTGACTATCGAGACGGCGAAACAATCCATGGCCAGGGCGATGGCGATCAGCACTATTTCTACGACGGACATTTCTTTTTTTTTTCTGCAAAAATAAGAAATTTGCTATTTTTGTGGAAACAAGGAATCAGCAATATGCCCCGGATATCAAAATCTTCCTCTTTGATACCCGCATCCGCCATCCGGATGCTGACGCCCTTCGCCGACAAGGCGAAGGCTGACGGAGTCAAGGTGTATCACCTGAACATCGGAGCTCCGGACATAAAGTCGCCGGACAGTGCCCTGAAGGCCCTCGCCGCCTATGAGTTCGACCATCTCCCCTATTCCAATTCAGCCGGCACCCTCGGGCTGCGCAAGGCATTGGTCGAAAAGTACTACAGGAAAGTCGGGATCAATATATCCGAAGACGACATCATCGTCACCACTGCCGGCAGCGAGGCCCTGAGTTTCTTTTTCCATGCGGCCTGCGACCCCGGCGATGAGGTACTGGCGATGGAGCCCTACTACTGCAACTACAATACCCTCGCACGGATGAACGGTGTCACCATCAATCCTGTGCATACCGACATCAGGGACGGTTTCGCCCTGCCTTCATCCGAGGAGATAGAGAGACATATCACCCCTGCCACGAAGGCTGTGCTGATATGCAATCCGTCCAACCCGACCGGCACCCTCTACACCAAGGACGAGATTCTCGCCATTGGCGACATCTGCCGCAGGCACGACCTCTTCCTGGTTTCCGACGAGGCCTACCGCGAGTTCTGCTATACCGACGATCCTTACTTCTCGGTGATGCAGATTCCCGGGCTGGAGAACAACACGATACTGATCGATTCCGCCTCCAAACGCTATAATCTTTGCGGAGCGAGGATAGGCGCGTTGGTTTCGAAGAACAAGGATTTCATGGGTCTGGTGCTGAAGTTCGCACAGGCCCGGCTCTGCCCTCCCGTGCTCGGGCAGGTGGTGTCGGAGGGAGCCATCGATGCCGGCGAAAGCTACTTCGATGCCGTCCGCAGCGAATATATCGCCCGGAGAGACTTCACCGTCGATGCACTCAACGGCATTCCCGGAGTATTCTCCCCGAAGCCGATGGGCGCCTTCTACACCGTCGCGGAACTCCCCGTGGACGATGCCACCGTGTTCTGCAAATGGCTGCTGACGGACTTCCGGCTGGACGGGGAAACCGTCATGCTGACTCCCGCCGAGCCTTTCTACAGCACTCCGATGCAGGGGCGCAATCAGGTACGCGTGGCCTATGTGCTGGAGATTCCTGCACTTCGCCGTGCCATGCAGATATTGGAAAAAGCGTTAGAAACATTTAATAAGGTTAAATTATGAAGAAGTTGACATGCATTGCAGCCGCGTTGCTGCTTCTCTCTCCCGCATTCGCGCAGAAGGCAGACATCAAGTGGCCCGAGTATCAGTTTACTACCGATGTGGAGAATCCGATTACTCCCGTGAAGAATCAGCATCGCAGCGGCACTTGCTGGGCGTTTTCCACCATTGGATTCGTGGAGTCCGAGGTCATCCGCATCAACGGGATCTCCAACGAGGCTGACTATCCCGATTTCTCCGAAATGTTCGTGGTCGGCAAGTCCTACTCCGACCGTGCCGACAAATATGTGCGCTTGGACGGTTGCCTGAACTTTGCAGCCGGCAGCGAGGCGGATGACGTGCTCCATGTCATCAGGGACTATGGCATTGTGCCCCAGGAAGTTTACAGCGGCCTGAATTACGGCACCGAACTTCCCGAGCAGAGCGAACTTGACGCAGCCCTCAAGAGCTATGTGAGCGCAATCGTCAAGAATCCCAACCGCAAGCTTACTCCCGCATGGAAGAGCGGCGTGAACGCCATCCTCAATGCTTATCTGGGCGAAGCCCCCGAGGAATTCGAATACAAGGGTAAGAAGTACACCCCCGCTACATATCGCGACGCCCTCAAGTTCAACCCGGACGATTATGTTACGCTCACATCTTTCACCCATCATCCTTTCTACACTTCCTTCGCCATCGAGGTGAGTGACAACTGGCGTTGGGACGAGGCTTTCAATGTGCCCATCGACGAGCTCATGAAGGTGCTGGACGATGCCATCCGTGCCGGATATACCGCAGCATGGGGCGCCGACGTGAGTGAGCCCGGCTTTACCCGCAACGGAATCGGCGTCTTGATTGATCCGAAGGCCGTCATCAAACAAGGCGGCTCCGACCAGGAGCACTGGGTTGGCAAGGAAGAAGGCAAGCCCGCTCCCATAGAGGCTCCCGCCGAAATCGTCCCCGACCAGGAATTCCGTCAGAAGGGCTTCGACAACAAGACCATCACCGACGACCACGGAATGCAGATCTTCGGTATCGCCCACGACCAGTTCGGCACCAAATACTATATGGTGAAGAACTCCTGGGGCACCAACAGCAAGTACAAGGGAATCTGGTACGTTACCGAGAATTATGTCAAGGGCCAGACCCTGGATATCCTCCTCCACAAGGATGCTCTTCCCAAGGATCTCAAGAAGAAGATTGGAGTCAAGTAAATGTCTGTAAGAAAACATATTCCGAATGCAATCACCTCGCTGAACCTTCTCTGCGGGGTGATTGGCATAATACTTACGCTTGGCGGCGGAAAGCTGGAACTTGCCTTTCTGTTCATGCTCGCGGCCGTTGTTTTCGACTTCTGTGACGGACTCGCGGCCCGCCTGCTCGGGGCTTATTCCGAAATCGGCAAGGAACTGGATTCCCTCGCCGACATTGTCAGTTTCGGTGTCCTTCCCTCGGTAATGCTGTACGAATGGTACGGCCAGTCCGTGGAGGGTTTCTGGCACAATCTGGCCTGGATGCCCCTGCTGCTTGCTGTGTTCAGCGCCCTGCGCCTCGCCAAATTCAATCTGGATGAACGTCAGCACGAGAGTTTCATAGGGCTCCCCACGCCTGCATGCGCCTTGATCTGCGGCTCTTTCTGCACCCTGCATCTGGCGAGCGTGTGGATCATCCCCGTCTTCGTCCTTGTATTCTGCTGGCTTCTCGTATGCGAGATTCCCATGTTCTCGCTCAAGTTCGGCAAGGACATTCATGCCGATGCCGTCACGAAGATGAAGCGCTATGCCATCGTCAGCATCGCTGCCATAGTAGTAATCGTGGTTGCGGTCGTCGGACTCCCCTGGCAGGCAATGATAACGGGCGTCCTCCTGGCCTATATCCTGGAGAACGCCCTGTGCGCTTTGTTCAAGGTCTAATACCAGAGGGCCGGCTCGACGCCCATCTCGAATTCGAGTCTGGCTCCGGCCTTCATGTCGCTGTAATCTATGAATGGCAGGCTGTACGGCTTGCCATTCAGTTTTACTGACTGGATGTATTTGTTCGTCTCGCTGTTGTTGCGGGCGATTATGGTAAAGGTCCTGCCGCCTACATTGACTTCTGCCTTGTTCACGATGGGGCTTCCGAACCAGAAGCGGGTGGAAGCGGGCTCTACCTGATAGAATCCCAGCGCGGAGAGCACGTACCAGGCGGACATCTGTCCCACATCCTCGTTGCCGCAAAGCCCGGCACGGTCTGCGGTGTAAAGGGTGCTCATCACTTCCTTGGCCCTGTCCGCGGTCTTCCAGGGGAAGCCCTGCATTGTATATAGATATATGATATGGTGGCTTGGCTCGTTGCCATGTACGTATTGGCCTATCATGCCGGAGATATCCGGCGCGGCGCCTTCTTCAAGTGAGGACGGGGCCGTAAAGAGGGAATCCAGCTTGGCTTCGAAGCCCTCCCTGCCGCCGTAGAATTCCACCAGCCAGTCAACGTCGTGAGGCGCCAGCCAGGAGTACTGCCATGCATTGCCCTCGGTGTAGTCCGTGTTGATGTGTCCGAAAGGATCGAAGGGGGTGCGCCAGCTGCCGTCCAGCATCCTGGGGCGGGCGAAGCGGGTTTCGGGGTCCATGTAATTGCGGTAGCTGTGGCTGCGAAGGTCGAAGAAGATGGCGTCTTCGTGCTTGCCCAGGGCGCGTGCGGCATTTGCGACCGCGGCGTCGGCGATGGCGAATTCCATATCCTTGCCCAGCGACTCCCTGCAGAGGTCGGAGGGGACGAATCCATATTTGATGCGGAATTCGTTACCGACACCCACCGTGTCCAGCGAACTCCTGAGGGCCTGAAATGCTGCTTCGCGGTCGAATCCGTCAAATCCCTTCACTATGGCGTCGGCTACGGCAATCACGCCAGCCTCTCCGGGCATGCAGTAGGTCTCGTTGCTCATCAGATGCCATATGGGCAGGAAACCCTGCTGTTCGCATATCTTGAGCATCGCCTCCACCATATCGTCCATCCTTTCCGGCTCGATGATGCAGAGCAGAGGCATTTCGGCGCGGTAGGTGTCCCAGAGCGAGAAAGTGGTGTAATTGTCGAAGTCCGCCTTCTCGTAAATCCTGTCGTCGGAGCCGCGGTAGGAACCGTCCACGTCGTTGTAAATGGACGGAGCTATCATGCAATGATAGAGCGCGGTATAGAAGATTTCAGGGATGTCCCCATCGGCCTCGATGCGGATCTTGGACAGTTCTTTGTTCCAGGCGGCCCTGGCGTCTCTGCGGACCTTGTCGAAGTCCCAGCCATGAATCTCGGAGCCGAGGTTCATCCTGGCTCCCTCCGTGCTTACGGCGGAGATGCCGATTTTTACCAGCAGCTGCTCTCCTTCCGCCGTGTCGAAGTCCAGACGTGTGAAGAGCCTGTCCTGAGTCTTCCCGTAGTCATCTTTCGCAGCGATGAATCCGGAGTTCCGGAATGGCTTCGAGAACTCCATGTAGAAGAATAATTTCTGGTTCTTTGCCCAGCCCTTGGAATATCTCCAGCCCTGCACCGCGTTGTCGCCCACGATCTCGGCGGAGGACTCGGTGGTATGGTCCCAGTTGCCTCCGTTCAGGAGGTTTATCACTACCGCGCTTTCATCCGATGCGGGGAAGGTGTAGCGGTGGATGGCACAGCGCTGCGTGGCCGTCATTTCCGCGACAATGCCGTATCTGGTGAGAGGGACGCTGTAATATCCGGGCTCTGCGATCTCCCTGCTCCTGTCGGCAAACGACCAGAGACCGGTGGAAGGATCGTCCTTCCTGCCTCGGGCATAGGCAAGGTCCTTGCCGACTACAGGCATAATGGTAATGTCCAGAAGGTCGCCGCAGCCTGTACCGCTCAAGTGGGTATGCGAAAACCCGATTACCGTCGAATCGGATTCGTGATAACCCGAGCACCAGTCCCAGCCCTGGGTGACGTTGGTGGGCCCTGCCTGGATGAATCCGAAGGGAACGTTGGCACCCACGAATACGTGGCCGTGGAATCCCGATCCGATCAGAGGGTCGACAAAGTCAGACGGCTTTTGCTCCGTGCAGGCACAGATTGCCAGTGCGGAGAGAATCAGATTGATAAATTTCATGTTATGCGGTTTTATCTTCTTGCAGGGAGTATCATGACGGAAGGCCTGGGCATCTGTTCTTCCAAAGCGCTCAAGCTCTTTCCTCCGGAGCGTCTGGCCGTTTTCGCGGGAGCGGATCCGTGCAGCACCGTGTACAACATGGTTTCGTTTTCATCTCCGAGCTGGAAGCCGTCGAGGGGGTCGTCCGTAACCTCCAGGTCCGGAGTGAATCCATCCGGCATGCAGGGAGTGTTGCCGTAAACGTCGGCATAGCGGGAAACCATGACATAAATGCCCCAGTTCCGGACATCCTGCACGGCGGTTTCGTATTGTTCCGTGCTGATGTCGTCCTTTGCCCATCCATACCAGGTAGGGCCGTCCACGATGAATCCTCCGCAATACTTGCCGAGGGATTTCTGACCAACTATGGTTACGTCCATATAAGGCATGAGGCCGCAGACAAGGCTCTCGGAAGCAGATGCGGTGCCGCCCGTCATTATCACGTAAAGCTTGTTGATATTGAGGTTGGCGCCCGCCGTGGATACGGTCATCTTCTCTTCCCCCTCTTCCAGCTGGAATTCCGTGCGGAAGATGGATTTGGTGTCTCCCCAGGCATCGGCGAGAATAGAGTTGTAGATTTCTCTCTGGAAAACGCTGCTGTTGTTGATTTCCTTTTCCGGCACTATCATCGAAGCCAGGACTTCCGCTGTGAAGGCATAGCCTCCTCCGTTGTATCGGAGGTCGAGTATAAGCTCCGAAACCGCTTCGCGCTTGAAATGCTTGAAAACTTCCACGAGCCTGTCGCAGCATTTCAGGGTGAATCCGGTAAAATGCAGGTATGCTATGCGCTTGCCGTCTTTTTCGATGATCCTGTAGCTGTTTACAGGGTCAAGGTACATTTCGCGGGCCGTGAGCGTCTTCTCGCTTTCGTCCGCCATGGTCAGAGTTACATTTCCGCCGCCAAGCAATGTGCTTTGAATCAAATCCTTATAATTGTCGGGAGTAATCAGTTCTCCGTTCAGGGCGACGATCTTGTCTCCTCGTCTGAGCCCCGCTTCCTCGGCGGAACTGCCCGGGTAGGTGTAGTTGACCACGACTACGACATATTTCTTTTCGGAGTCGGAATAGAAGAGGGTGAAGTCCATTCCGAGGGATTTGGTATCTCCTGTAACCTTGCCCTGGAAGGATTCGAAGTCGTCGGTGACCTGTGTCCATCTGTCCACTTCCCTGCCCATTTCATCCTTGTACCGGAGCGCTTTCACCTTTGCGACGGGGTCTTCCGTCACGCTCCAGTTGCCGAGCTGAGGCTTTATCTCTTCATTCCAGAGATAATAAGTGCTCATCATGTTGTATGCAAAGATGTTGACGAAGTATTTCTGGCGTGTTTCGGCGTCCATGCCCTTCCATCTGGTGTCCTCCTCCTCTTTGCCGCCATTGCAGCCACATGTCAGGATCAATGCGGCAGCCGCTATCAGTATTCTCTTGATTTCCATATTTTACAAATATAGAGATTTTCTGCTCTGCTGCGTTGATTTTTGAACTAAAAATTCGTATTTTTGTAACCCGTATTCAAGACAGTCCATTATGCAATACGGGTTCGACAACAGCAAGTATCTCAAGATTCAATCTGAACACATCAAGCAGCGCATCGCCAGATTCGGCGACAAACTTTACATGGAATTCGGAGGCAAACTCTTCGACGACTACCATGCCAGCAGGGTACTCCCCGGATTCGAACCCGACAGCAAGCTGAAGATGCTCATGCAGCTGAAGGACGATGCGGAGATAATCATCGTCATCAGCGCCGTAGACATCGAAAAGAACAAAGTGCGGAGCGACCTCGGCATCACCTACGACGTGGACGTCCTCCGTCTCCGCGATGAATTCCTCGCCAGGGGCCTTGAAGTCAACAGCGTGGTCATCACCCACTTCAACGGACAATCCAGCGCCGAGGCCTACCGCAAGCGCCTGGAGTCCATGCAGATCAAAGTGTATTACCATCATACCATCGAAGGTTATCCGAACAATGTCGCCCTGATCGATTCCGAAGACGGCTTCGGCAAGAACGATTATGTCGAGACCACCAAACCGCTGGTAGTGGTCACCGCACCCGGTCCCGGAAGCGGCAAAATGGCCGTCTGCCTCAGCCAGCTCTACCAGGAGAACAAACGCGGAATCAAGGCCGGCTATGCCAAGTTCGAGACCTTCCCTATATGGAACCTGCCGCTCACCCACCCTGTGAATCTGGCATACGAAGCCGCCACGGCCGATCTGGAAGATCTCAACATGATAGACCCCTTCCATCTCGACGCCTATGGCGAGACTGCCGTCAACTACAACCGGGACATCGAGATATTCCCAGTGATGAACGCCCTCTTCGACGACATATACGGTGAGGCGCCCTACAAGTCACCTACGGACATGGGAGTCAACATGGCCGGTTTCTGCATCAGCGACGATGCGGTCTGCTGCGAGGCTTCCCGACAGGAAATCATCCGCAGGTATTATGCCGCGCTCTGCAATTTCGCAGACGGCAAGGCGACTGAGGCCGAGGTGAACAAGATCGCCCTGCTCATGAAGCGTGCGAAGATTTCCACCGCCGACCGCAAAGCTACGGTCGCAGCCAAGGAAAGGCTCGACAGGGCCGGAGTCGCAACCGCCGCCATTGAACTCTGCGACGGCACCATCCTTACCGCCGAAACTAGTCCCCTGCTCGGTCCCAGCGCCGCTCTCATCCTGAATGCGCTCAAGCATCTGGCAGGAATCGCCCATAACGTGAAGCTCATCCCGCAGCAGATGATAGCGCCCATCCAGAAGACGAAGGTGACCTATCTGCACGGGCACAACCCCCGTCTGCACACGGACGAGGTTCTGGTCGCCATTTCGATGATGAGTCTGATAGACGAGAATTGCAAGCTTGCGCTCGAGCAGCTTCCCAAACTCGCCGGTGCGCAGGTGCACTCTACCGTTATGCTCAGCGAGGTGGACCGCAAAAGCTTCAGCAAACTTGGCGTGGGCCTTACCTGCGATCCGGTGCGCAAGATAAAGAAAACAGCTATCGGCGGGTAATGATATTCACCCTCCAGGTCGCTCCCAGTTCGAAATTGTTGCGGTGTTTTTCGCTGTCGCTGTAGTAGACGGCGTGCAGACGCACCTTGTCCCGTCCGAACGGGAACAATTCCAGGCCGCATCCTGCATATACGTACTCGGTTCCCGGTGCGATGACCACGTCGTATGCGCTGCCGTCGTCGCGGACATTGGAAATGTCGTTCCACTCATATCCGGCCTTTGCGCATATGTTCCAGTTCCCTACAGCCCAGATGAACTTCGATATAAGGGTCATGTCGCTGAAAAGGAATCGCTTTTGCGAGAGCCCCGCCCTGTTCATGATATCAATGTCCAGCATGGCGTCGCCATATTCGAAATGGTTGCCAAGGGAAAAATAGTTGATGAAGTTCCTGCTCTGGTCTTCTACCATGTTTGCCGACCAGATGGTTTTCCACCAGGGCAGTATCTGCCCGTTCCAGGCAAGATTGTAAGCATACAGGGTGGGATTGCCCATCGAGAGGGGCGAATTGCATATCTGGGCCACCAGCGACTGGCTTTCGGAGAAATGATATGTGGCGGATGCGCCGAATGTGAATCCCTGGTAGATATTGTTGCAGAATTTGCTGTAGTAGTATACGTCGATAGGAGCCGCGTCGTACTCGTAACCGCCTATCAGCACGGCATATTTCCCGAAGAGAAAGCTCCATTTTTCGCTGGCCCGCCAGTTGATATACATGATGTCGGTGCCGTTGAACATGTTCTTTTCGTCGAAGCCTTTCTTGCTGAAACTGTGGCGGATGCGATAATCGATATCGGGTGAGATATGCCCCAGCACATGAAGATTGAAGTGCTCTCCGCGGATCTGGCTGTTATAAACTCCTTCCTCCGTCTCCTGGTGGAAAGTGGTACGCATGTCAATGAACAGATTGTCCACCTTGTTCTGGGCCGATAAAGTGAACACCGCAAGGGCGGCGAAGAATGAAAAAACGACTCTTTTCATCATTGCGTTAAAAATTGTCACGAAATTAGGTTATAATTTTGATTTGTCAAAGCAATTTGCCAAATTTGAAGAAAATATCAAACTGATGACCAGTATCCTTAAACCGCTTGCAACAGGCAAATTCTGGATGGAATTGCTTATTATGACCTTAGGCATGTCTTTCGGCGCCGCAGCTGTTTATTATTTCCTGATGCCCAGCAAACTGATTATCGGAAGCATTTCCGGTCTGTCCATCGTGCTTTCGGAAGTATTCGGGAACATTGGATTCGCGATTAAGACGTCGACCATAATCCTGCTGATAAATGCATTACTGCTCGTGCTCGCATGGTTGCTCATAGGTGCTGAATTCGGCCTCAAAACCGTTTATACGGCGCTTATCCTCGGCCCTCTGGTGGATGTATGGGACAAGATACTGCCCTATCAGAAACTTATTACCGAGGGTTCTTCCGTAATGAACGATCCCTGGCTGGACCTCATCTGCTTCGTGCTGATGCTCAGCATTTCCCAGGCCATTCTGTTCCGGATAAACGCCTCTACAGGAGGCCTCGACATCCTCGCCAAGATAGTCAACAAGTATCTGCACTTCGACATAGGTGCATCCGTCACCATCGCAGGAGCCCTGATCTGCTGCTCCGCATTTGCCATCAATCCTTTCCGCATGGTCGTCATCGGCCTTATCGGCACCTGGATCAACGGCATAGCGGTCGACTATTTCACCGACACTCTTAACAAGCGCAAGCGCGTCTGCATAATCAGCAAGGATTACGAGAAGATCCGCGGGTTTATCCTGAACACCCTCGAACGCGGCTGCAGCCTCTATCATATCCAGGGCGGATATTCCCTGGAAGAAAAGGTGGAGGTCGTGACGCTGCTGACCCAGGACGAGTACGCCAGGCTCTTCAATTTCCTCAAAGAAGAGCATCTGGAATACTTTGTCACCGCAGGCAATGTCAGTGAAATATACGGCAGCTGGCACACCCGCAAAGGAGTCGAATCAAGCGAGAAGATCAACTAAGCCCCTTTTTCAGGCATAGATTTGATGTACAGGTCGCGCTGAGGGAACGGTATCTCGATACCATGTTCATTCAGCGCGTTGTATATTGCTTCCTTGGCACGGGACGCATAGGTGAACTTCTCCTCTACCGATACGAACTGCACCACGGACAGGTTGACGCTGTTGTCGCCGAAGTCTTGGAAGCGTATCTGCACGCCGAATTTCGGGTCGAGAATGTCTCTGCCGTACTTGTCCTTCTTCTGCAGCGGCAGCAGGGCGTCGATGATTATCCGGCGAACATCGGCCACATCCACGCCGTACTTCACTCCCACGGGGAAGGAAAGCAGCTCGTATGAGTGGTTCTTGGTCAGATTCTTGAAATTCTTGTTGAAGAGAGTGCTGTTCGGGAAGGCCATCACGGAACCGTCTCCGGCGACTATCTGCGTGGTCTGATAAGTGATGCTGTCTACTTTTCCGCGGATGCCGTCACACTCTACATAGTCCCCTACCCTCAGGCGGCCGGACATCAGCTGCACTCCGTAGAAGAAGTTGTTCAGGATGTCCTTCATTGCGAAACCGAGACCGGTAGCCAGGCCGGCGCCGATGACCTTGATGGCGGTCGTGGGGATCTTGAGTATTATGAACAGCGAAATGACGTAGACTCCCCAGAGAATGATGCCGATCACATTGGCTGCGAGGGTGAAGTTCACCTGATTCTCGTTCAGGACCTTGACGCTGCTGTGCTTGAGTATGCTGCGTATCTTGTACTGGCGGTACCATGCCTTCATGAAGTAGTTCAGGAAACTGAAGATGAAGTAGAGCCCCAGCACCGTCACTATCTTGTAGAAAGACAGGCTGATGTATCCTTCGACGTTCAGGAAGGGATACAAGAAGTATTCCTTGAAAACGCCTGTGAGATCGAACACCCCCGACGCCATGTATATGCTCAGGGGAATGGAAACCACGATTGCAACCGGCAGCAGAGCCTGCTTGATGAAGGCGTGCGGCCAGGTTACCGCTATCATGTCTTCATCGCTGCGGTGAGGCATATCGGGATGCTCTTCGATATAGCGCAGCTTGGTGTTCCGGATGTGCTTTTCGTAATATATGCTGAGGATGTCGTAGACGGCGGACACGGTCTGCAGCAGGGTGAGCTGGAAAAACCACCAGATGAGCAGCTGCACGCCAAGCAGCACGTAACCGTAGAATGCGATGACTGTCGTCACGACCATTACCAGCAGCGAGACCCATCCGAAGACCATGTCGCTCTGCGGCAGCGCCTTACGGAAATGCTTCAGCGAAAGCCCCTGGAAGACGGTAAAAACCAGCAGGATGGGAGGGAAGATGATGTTGATGAGGCTGTTGGGAATGAATGCGATGCGGAAGGAAATAATGATGAGGCACATCAGCAGCGTAGGCAGATAGAGGCCGATTCCCTTGCGCACGCTGTCTTCGTCCACCCTGATGATCAGCGAGGTGAAGATGGCGGCGAGCATCCAGGCGAATTCCACCAGAATCTTCGACGCCATGCTGAAGAAGTGCTGAGTGGAGAACGCGCTTGCCAGCATGATGCTGAGCGCAAATATGATCACTGTCGAGATCAGTATCGAAGTAAACCTGTTCTTGAGGAACCTTTCCCGCTTGAAGATGCGGGTGCGCTTGAGCAGGAAGTTGACCACGACCACGCTGACCACCACGGAAACGATCAGATAGAACAGGACGAAAAGGGAGAAACCTACCACCATGGGCCCTCTCCACTGGCTGTGGACGGCGTGCTGGTTAAGGCTGTACTTGTCTTTTGCGTCCATGCTTGCCTGATGCCAGTAACGCTTGAAGGACTTGAGCAGGGTTAGGTATCCGGTCTGTCCTTCGATGAATATCTTGTTCTGAACGTTCTTGTAACGCTGCTGGGCATAATCGTATGCCGATTTAAGCATCGAGGCTGTCTGCTGATAGTGCGTGCTGTCGGTCACCAGTCTTTCCTTCTGTGCAATGCTGATGTCCAGCAAACGCTGCGCATAAAAGATGCAGCTGTCCCTGTCCGACTGTCCGAGGGAGTCCAGCTGGAAAGCGTTTTCTCTCTGTTCGAAACGGCGCTCAAGGCCGCTGCGGCTGCCGACGCGCACGCTCGCATCGAGCACTACCACATTTCCGAGGCTGTCGAGATATTCGACTGTCGTTGAAGGCGGCAGGCTCTTCAGGGTGTGTATAAGGCGGGTATAGCGGTCGATGTCGATGTCCAGACGCTTGACGATGTCGTCGAAGGGCAGGCGGCGGGAGGAGAATTCATCGTACTGGCGCGACACCTCGTTCAGGGCGTATGTCATGTCGAAGGTGTAATCCTGCTTCTGCGAATAAAGCATCAGGGACAGTTCGTTGCTCTGCTGCATCATCCGCACCAGACGTGCATGCTGGCGCTCTCCGCTCCCCTTCATCCGTTGGGCCATGCGCTCCGAATTCCTGTAGGTGCCGGATAGTTCGTAACGCAGTACGGACAACGTATGGGCGAGGTCTCTCTCGCTGAGTACGGCGGATGCCGGGACTATGACCAGCAGCGCGAGGACTGCTGCAATTATCTTCTTTTTCATTCTGCAATTATAGCATTTTTTTGACAAGCCCGAACAGTTTGTAGGGCATGTATCTGAATTTCAAATCTATCCATGTCGGTGTGGCGAGCACGGAACGCTCGTGCGAGAATGCGAGGAAGCTGCGTTCGCTGTGGTAGCATCCCATGCCCGAATTGCCCACTCCCCCGAACGGGATACGGCTGTTCGCGACATGCATTATCACGTCGTTGATGCAGGCTCCTCCCGAAGTCGTGCTTGCGATCATCTCCCATGCCTCCGCCTCCTTTCCGAAATAATAGAATGCCAGGGGCTTCTCCCTGGCAGTGACGAAGTCCACCACCTCGTCCCTGCTGCTGAAAGTCATCATCGGGAATACCGGGCCGAATATCTCTTCTGTCATGACGGGGCTTTCCGGATCCACGTCTCCAAGAAGGGTAGGCTCAATCCAGCGCGCCGCCTTGTCCGTCCGGCCGCCCGCGAGTATCCGTCCGTCTTTCAGGTATCCTGAAACCCTGTCGAACGCGGCGTCGCGAACCATGCGCACATAGTAAGCACTGTCTTTAGTCCCTTCGGGATACAGCCCTTCGAGGGCCTTCCTGAAGGCCTCCACGAACCTGTCCCTGATCTGCTCATGTACGAAGAGATAGTCCGGAGCGATGCAGGTCTGTCCGCTGTTCAGGCACTTTCCCCATACGATGCGGCGGGCGGCGACTTCGATGTCCGCGTCCCTGTCCACGATGCATGGGCTCTTGCCTCCGAGTTCGAGCACCATTGGAGTGAGATATTTCGCCTGGGCGGCGGCCAGCACCTTGGCCGTAGCGGGACTGCCGGTGTAGAAGACGAGGTCCCAGCGCGTCCCGAAAAGGATGGCGTTTACGTCCCTGTTGCCTTGCACCAGGGCTATATACTCTTCCGAAAAGCAGTCCGAAATGAGTTTCTCCAGAGTATCCGAAACCGTCGGTACGTATGGAGACGGTTTGAGTACGGCCGTGCATCCGGCGGCTATTGCGCCGACAAGAGGACTGAGAAGCAGTTGTACCGGATAATTCCAGGGCGCCACGATCAGGGTGTTGCCAAGGGGTTCGCGGACAATATACGACTTGGACGGCATGACGGTCATCGTCGAGCATACCCGACGCCTGCGTGCCCATTTCCCAAGATGCTTGAGGGCATCGTCGATTTCGCCGTATATGAGGCCGATTTCGGTCATGTATGCTTCTTCGGCGCTTTTGTGGAGGTCGTTCCATAGGGCTTCCAGCAGTGCCGGCTCCCATTTTTTGAGTCCGTCGCGCAGTTTGATCAGCATTTCCCTGCGGAACTTCAAGTCTCTGGTCGCTCCGCTCCTGTAAAAGGTCTTCTGACTGTCTGTAATCCTGTTTATGGTGTATTCGTCTATCATGTCTGTTCTTGCATATTGTAATCATGTGCCAGCCGCGCGGCAATGCCGACCGGGCGACGCCCCCGGCGCACGGCGGCCCTTTGCCGCGCTACCGCGGCTGAATAGCCCTGAATGCATGCGAGCCCGGGCCGACCTCCTTTGGAGTATCGCTTCCGGGAAGATATACCGATGCGTGCGAACCGTCCGGTACGCGGACCTTGAGGATGAACTTCCCCTTCCTGATATCCCAGCGCACGGCTGCCTTGCCCGAAGGAGTCTCCGTCTCGTACGAAGCCCAGGTAAGATCTCCCATGGGAGTCGGACGTACGATAATATGTCTGTAGCCAGGCTCGGCGGGATCTGTCTGAAGACCGGCAATGCGGGTGTACAGCCAGGTCAGGCCGCCGCCGAACATCGGATGATTGCGGGATTTGGTCCCGTCCCAATATTCCCACATGGTCTTGGCTCCCTGCTCAAGCCACCAGCCGTAACTTGGCTGGTCTTTCTTGCACATGGCAGCGTAGGCCATTTCCTGCAGGCCGTTCTCGCAAAGCACGTCAAAGAAGATCTGCGTGCCGAATATGCCTGTATTGAGATGCCCTCCGTTCCCGGTGATTTCCTTTTTCAGGGATTCCACTACATCCGCCTTGCATTCCTCGGGAACTCCCATATGGAGAGCGAAGATATTGGAGCCGTTGTTGTAGCCGTAGGACTTTGTCTCAGGATCGTAGAACACCTTGTGGAATGCCGCCGCAACATCGTCCGCCAGGGCATTGAACCGGGCGGCTTCTTCCGTCTTGCCGAGTGCGAGGGACGCGTTGGCGGTATATTTTGCGCATTTCCAGAGGAAGTAGGTGTGTACAAGCTTGTCGTCGGGGAATCCGTATGCCGGACACCATTCCCCAAGATTCATCCAATAAACGGCTTTCTCGGCATCGCGGGGCATCTGCATGTTCATGATACCATCCTCCGTGCGCCAGCTCTCCATAAAGCGCAACTGGCCTTTCATCGCATCGTAGTGCTCCTGAAGGACGGAAATGTCGCCGTAGTGGACATAGTGTTCCCAGGGGATGATGCACATTGCCGCGCCCCAGGCGACCCCGCCTCCGCAGCCGGGATGCCAGGGCGCCCCGTTCGGAACATAACCCGTGACAGGGTCCTGGCAGTCAGACATGTCCCTGAGCCACTTCCTGTAGAAGTAGTCGGCATCGAAATTGTGCATCACAGCGACGCAGGACACCTGTCCGTCACCGGTATACGGACCCTTTTCGCGGTGAGGACAGTCGGTGGCGACTCCCATGTGCATATTGTCGGTCTGGGCCCTCCAGAACAGACGGTTTATCTTTGCGAACATGGGATTCGAGCAGTCGAAATGCCCGGTAGTACGGATATTCGTGTAGATTGCCTCCGCCTTCAGGTTGGAAGCCTTCAGTTCCCCGGGCCATCCCCTGACGACTACTTTATCGAAGGAATACCAGTTGAACGAAGGCGCATAGCTCTCTTTCCCGCCGCCTTTGCAGATATACTTGTAATCTCCGTTCCAGCTGCGTTTCACCCAGTTCTTTTCGCCTTCTTCCTGTGGCAGAGGGTGCTCCAGGACAATCTCGGTGCCCGCGTCTGCCTTGATGCCGTAAAGATGCACGCGCCCTGTGACATAGTCGCCGAAATCCACCGTCCAGCTGCCGTCCTCATTCTTCGAAATGCTCACCGGATCGAGGACTTCCATGATCCTGTCCTCCAGGCCGCGCTGACGCTCCAGAGTGCCCATCGGAGGCTCCCTGCGCACTGCCTGCAGCCATTCACCGCCGTTCTCGAGGCGCGCGTCGTACACTTCGCCAGTGTAGATGTGGTTCCACAATATCGGGCTCTTGCGCACCTCCCAGCTTTCGTCCGTGCAAACAGTCCGGGTGCTACCGTCGGACAGCTCAAGTTCAATCTGGCAAAGCAGGCGCGGGGTGCCGAAGGGACTGATCCAACCCTTTCGGAAAACGGAATACCATCCGTTGCCTACGGTCACGTTCACGCTGTTCTCCCCTTTGCGGAGAAGGGATGTCACATCGTATGCGAGATACATCACGCGGAAATTCTTGAAACTGTGCTCATCCACCTTGATGCCATACTTGTATCCTTCCTCGCGAATGCCGTACATCGTCTCGTTGGGCGAGTAGAAATCCTCGCCGACGCGCTTGCCGTTGATGTACATCTCGAACATTCCGAGCCCGCAGATGTAAGCGGTCGCCTTGCGTATGCCTTTGGGGGCTTCGATGATTTTGCGGAATTCAGGCGTAGGATGCTCCGCTTCCGGAACGAAGCTCTCCCCTTCCCAAGGGGCGCCGATCCATTCTGCCTGCCAGTTCTCAATGTCCCGGACCTGATCTTCCGGATTCGCCGTGCCGCACGCGGAAAGCACTGCGAGTTGCGCGGCTGCGATAAAGACGATTTTCAAGTATCTAGTCATGTTGATTGATTATATCCTGAATGACAAGGCCTGCCAGGGTCAGGCCGAAAATACCGGTAATATGTGCGAGCGTACCGTTTACCTGCGCTTTTCTGAAAAGCCCCGGATCCGCCTCTGGCGAAGGCGCCTCGCCCCGGTTCGGCAGCACTTCTTCGTCATATACGCACAGGAACTTCTTTGCGGGAAGAGTGCCTTTCTGACGGAGGCGCTTGCGAAGCATGGAGCCCAGGGGACATCCTCGGACATTCCAGAATTCAGCTACGCGGATCTTTGTAGGATCCGTCTTCAGTGCGGACCCCATGGAAGAGAAGAAAACAGCCCTGGAGGCGGCTGCATTGAGTATCAGGGTCTGTTTGTCCTTCAGCGAATCTATGCAGTCGACCACATAGTCGTAGCTGTCGAGGTCGAAGGCGGACGCGCTTTCTTCGGTATAGACCTCGTTGCGGGCTATGATATCCGCCTCCGGATTGATTTCCAGCAGCCGGTGGAGCATCACCTCCGTCTTTATTCCGCCTATGGTTGCGGATGTCGCCATCAGTTGCCGGTTGACATTGGAGGCGCTTACGGTATCGGCATCCACGATGGTCAGATGCCGAATGCCGGAACGCACCAGCGATTCCGCACACCAACTGCCGACTCCTCCGATGCCGAAGACAATCACTCTTGCGGAAGACATCTTTTCCATCGCTTCCGGGCCGAGCAGAAGCCCTGTCCTGGCGAACAATTCTTTCTCTTTCTCGCTGTAGGCCATCATTTTATCTTTTTCAGACTGACGTTCATAATTGCACTCTCCCCTGCCTCGAGCCTCACGGTAAACCCGACCAGGACGTTGTCCGGATTGGGGTAGTCTATGTCCGTGCCCGGCTGCGCCGACCATATACAGGCCTTGCCCCTGCATCCTTCCAGGGTCAACAGCCTTTCATGGCCGTCCGCATACAGCCGGATACTGCTTTCGTCCACTATCCCGGCCCGTGCCGTGGTGCAGAGATTCCACCGCACTTCAGCCGGATGGTCCCCAGCCCGGAGTTCGTCCTTGATCCTGAGCACCGTGTCATCATCGCCTTCCAGCCAGACGGCCCTCCTGTACTCCTTCAGATCTTCCCAGTAGAGCATCTTGAGGTTCATTTCCGCGCCTTTCCTGGCATCTTCGCACCAGGTCCGGGCGAAATCGATGTACTGGTAGACGTCCGGCCGGTGTCCGTTCACCGTGATGATGTTGTGCGAGAACGGACCTATGCGGAACACGTCGTATCTGCTGCTGTTCTGCCAGCGGTTCCAGAGATCGACGCCCTTCGATTCGAGCGAGAGGTACGACTGCGAGCCCAGATCGTCCGCCCAGGTGATTCCGTCCGCGTCGAAGACGAAGGAACCTACGTCGCAATGGGAATGGTTGGAAGAGATTATGCCGGCCTTGATGCCGAGGTAGCTGTCGTCCCTGCTCTCCCATCCGCTGCGGTAAATATAAAGAGGTGTAAGTCCTCCTGTGGAGAAGAATCTGCCTTCCGGCACCTTGAGGTTGGAAAAGTCTATGTTCCTGGCGCTTATCGGGAAGAAAGGCAGCAGGCGCTGCATGTCCATTCTGCTGAAGTGGCTGCCGCGCAGTTTCTGCACCTCGGGATAAAGCAGGGATTCATCCCCTGTCTTTACCGCCAGCCATGCCAGCATGTGCTCCGCGGAAGCCTCCCTGCCGCAGTCCGCATAATCGAAACAGAGTCCTGTGGGACGGTTCATCATCTGCATGAATCTGCCGCTCCGGAAGAAATTGTCGTATCCGTCCATAAGGCCCAGATTGCTTCCGAACGCACTTTCGAGGGCGGCTATCAACAATATCTGGAAGGAACTCCCATAGCCCCAGTAGCTGTATCCTTCGGCATAGGCCCCTTCCTTGGAATATCCTTCGCGAAGGGTCAGGTAATTGCTTCCGAAACACTTGTCCAGAATCATCCGGCTGTCTTCCTTGCATTCGTCCCATAGAGCTATGGCGCCGAATACGAGGCCGGCGTTGCAGACCTGGTTCCAGTTCTGGAAGGCCGTGTAGAACCATGCGTCCTTGTCGATTTTGGATGCGTCGAATCCGTTCTTCCTGATAGCGGCCGCCACCTTTTCCCTCTGCTCCGGAGTCATCTCGCCATACAGCCAGTCGTAGCCGATGGCCATTCCCATTGTGATTTCCGCCACGTCCAGGAAATGCCCGGGGTTCCAGTTTTCGTACTCCGCCGCATTCAGCATTTCCGCTATCGCACGCTCGGCATAGCGCCTGTCGCCGTGCACCCTGTAGGCGTAGGAGAGATAGAAAATCCGCTGCAGGGGGACCTGCATGCGTTCTATCCTGAATCCGGCCATTCTGCGCGGATGAGGCGCTTCGGCAAGAGTCTGGTCGCAGTACGCGAGGATAGCGCTGTCGGCCTCTGCCAGAATCGGCTGAGTTGCAATCGCCTGCCGGACCTGCTCTTCCTCTCCCGCCTTCAACAGCAGGCGGGGATGGGCGCATGGCTGTGGATATGCAAGAACTGCGGACGGAATCAGAATCAACGCCGCGATCAGGATCCGGAGTTTCATTTCTCGCTTATGCGCATAAGTGCTTCGAGGAAGTAGTAGTCGGCATAGGTAAGCGGCACATCCACCTCTCCGTTCTTGGGCATGTTGCCTACGCTGTGCTTGAGTATGAATCCGTAGCATTCTCCCTTCTCGCAGAGATATTCGGGAGAAGCCAGGGTGCGTAACTGTTTCTTCGCCATTGACATGCAGCGGCCGGCGAGCTTTCCGTCCGTGATTGTGGCAAGCCGGACAAATGCCGATGCCATGATGGCCCCGGCGGAAGCATCCCTGAGGGCGGGCCCGGGTGCGTCAAAGTCCCATGCCGGAATACCGTCTTCCGGGAGGCGCTGCAGAAGCATCTCCGCAATATTCTCCGCCTGAGCCTTGAACCGGGCGGCAGCCTCGGCGTAGCCCTTTTCTGCGCATTGTTCGGACATCATCGTGTATCCGTACAGACCCCAGGCCTGTCCCCTGCTCCACGCTGAATCGTCGGAATAACCCTGATGTGTCTGCTTTTTTATGACGGCGCCGGTCTCCGGGTCGTAATCCACCACATGCCATGTGGTATAATCGTCGCGGAAGTGGTTTGCAATGGTCCTGTCGGCGTGGCTGACGGCCATCTCCCGCTGCTCGGGCGTGCCGAATTTCATCAGCAGTTCCAGATTCATCATGTTGTCTATGATGACAGGGAATTTCCATTTTCCGTGATCCCAGCTGCGTGTCGTGCCCGTGACGGGAGAGAAACGCGCGGCGAGTTTGTCCGCTCCTTCCCGCAGAACGACTGAATCTGCGGCGGCCTGCTCCGGAAACAGGAGCAGATGATTGCCGAAGCTGCAGTTCAGCATGAAGCCTATGTCATGTGAATTCTTTGCACGGACGAGGGTGTCCAGATAGTGAGTATATTTGTCGGCAAGAGCGGCCACTTGCAGGTCATGAGTGCGCAATGCCGTAAGGCAAAGGCTTCCCGGATAGAAACCGCTGCACCACCATTTGATGTCGGATGTCACCAGAGAGTCGCCTTCAACGCTCTTGGGCATCTGCCCATGCTGCAGATTGCTGTCCAAAAGAGTGAGCTGATATCTTGCAAGGTCGAAGACCCGGTCGGCAATGGAATTCATGGATTCTTTTGCACAGGAGGATGCCATGATCGAGGCGATACCGAGGATCAGGGTAATTCTTTTCATATTGCGGGAGTTATGAATGTGTTCAAGCTGTCAATGGGAGGAAGTGAGGGATAGTCGAGCTGATACGCCGCTTTCTGCGAACGGTAGACGGAGATGTTGCCGGATGCGAGCCATGTGCTGTAGCCGCCGGTGAGTCCTGAATCGTAGAGTCCGCGTATCTCCCTTTCGATGTAATTGGGTGAATTGTCCAGGCCGTTCCTGTCGACCCAGCGCATCACGTGGTAAGCCTGTATCCAGGTACGGACCACTGCGGGACTTGCAGTGACCGCCTGTCTGCCCTGTACCCTTTTTCCCCAGGCCTTCATTATTTCGTATGGATGATTCCACGGTTTCGAGATTCCGTAATAGTGATCGGCGAAATGATCAGGATAAGGCATTGCGCAGATTACGTCGGCGATAGTCGAAATAGCCGGCCAGTACTGTCCGTAAGCGGTCGTGTATCCGGGATTCGCCGATTCTCCGAACACGTCTATCGAAACATAGACGCCCAGCTGATGGAGTTCATCGCAGGCATAACGGATGAAATTCTGGATGGCCTGCACCTTGCTTTCCCCGTAACGGTTTTTGTAATCCATCTGATCGTCGATGCTGATCATCTTGTCCGGGAAACGGACATAGTCGAAGTTCACCTCGTTCAGGCCGAACTTGCGCACGGATTCTTTGGCAAGTTCCACATTGAATTGCCAAACGTCCCGGCTGTAGGCGCTGGGCCAGTAGCTCTTGTTGTGGAGAAAGGGCTTTCCTGTAGATTTCTCGCAGATGGACGAAGAAGGATGATCCTTCGCGTAGTAGCTGTCCTTGAAGCAGGTGATGCGTCCGATTACATAATAACCCTTTTCGTGCAGCTTTGCGATCGCTTCTTTGTAGAGCTTTTCTTTCCCCGCTCCTCCCCATTTATAATTCGTGGGCGAATGCTTCTCCATCGCCTCAGCCTTGTAGCCGGGACATTCATTGTCCTTGATATCTATCACGAACGCGTTGATATTCGTGCTGTCGGCCAGGGCGATGTACTCGTCGATATGTTTCAGCCCCGCGGGAGAGATCGTGAGATAGAAGGCGTTAACCGGATCCGGCATGGGATTGTCGGCAAAAACCGGCTTTGCATATGGACGGAATTCGCATCCGATCGCTTCTCCGCCTTTGAAAGAGTTTTTTACTGCACGGTGTGCCTCGTCATGAAGATCGAAGCGTTCGCTTGCCTCTTCTTCTGTCAGGACGGTATATTTGCCGAAAATCCAGCCCTGACGGCTGCCGCATCTCACCAGATAGCGGTTCACGCTGCCGTCCGGGAGCAGTCTGTCATAGTCCAGGACATCAAGTATCTGGCGCTTTTTCGCCAGTGTTGCAATATGCGAGGAGAGCGTGTCATCTATCAGCGACGCCGAGGTCTGTACATATAGCTCTTTTTCAACTACACAGGAACGCTTCTCTGCGACGAGACAGCCCTCTTCTGCATAAAATTTGCGCTTGCCGTACTTTACCGGCAGATAGCGCAGCCCTTCAGTCTTGACAGCGGATTTTGGCGAAACGAGCACCTGGGTTCCTCTGGCAAGGGTGTCGGCAGCAGCAGGCCCCTGTTTCTTGTCCACCTGCCATAACACGATGCCTTTCGTCTCTCCGGCAAGAAATGCGGTATAATCATCTTTCGAACCGCAGGACACGGCCGCAAGGCCGGCCAGAATGTAGATCAGAGCCTTTTTCATTTCTGCAGATGCAACTCGTAACTGGCGATTTCGAATTCATTGTCGTCTCCCATATGCTTGCCGAGGTCGTCGGAAATCTTGATGACTTTCTCCCAAGGATCCTTCGCGCTCATGCGGCAGCGGGACAGTTTCATTACGATGTTGGCGGCCTTGTAACCCTCGATGCCCGGATCGCAGGTGATGTTGGTGCCTATGCCTGCGCTGACCTTGACCCTGCCCCGGAAATAGTCCGCAACCGCCTTGTATTTTGGGAAATTCAAGGCGTTGCTGAATACAATGACCTTGCTCGCGGGATCTATTCCGAACTCCTTGAGGCGTTCTATGATGGCGTCGCCTACTTCCTTCTCGTCGCCCGAATCCTGACGGAATCCATCCAGCAGTTTAGCTTGTTTCATGGTCAGGGTACGCAGGAAAGACCTTGTGGTGAAAGTGTCGATAAGGGCGGTGCCGAGGGCTCCGTCATATACTTTTATCCAGTCTTCGAGAGAAAGGTAATTCGCTCTCTTGTATCCGAATACGCCGCTGTGGAACATGACCCATTCGTGAGGGAAGGTGCCTATGGGAGTCATGTCGTACTTCATTGCGAAGTAGACGTTGGATGTGCCGGCGCAGTACTTCGGGCATTTTTCCTTGAGTTCCCGCACAATCTCGTCGTGGAGCACGGAGGAGAAACGCCTCCTGGTGCCGAATTCCGAAAACAGGAGTTTGTTTTCGTTTGCGATTTCAAGTTTGGCATCCAGCACGGCCAGGGCTTTCGCGGTATCGACCTGGACACCTTTCACCCTGTTTCTCAGTTCGGCGACTATTGCAAGTATGGGAACCTCGTACAGCGTAACCTTGTAAAGGAAGTCGGTCACTTCTATCCGGAGGTGGCCTTCTGAATCCAGACCGGCTTCTATCTTGTCCGCCTCGAAGTTGAATCCGCGCAGCCATTCCCAATAGTTGTGGCTTATGTAGCGGATCTTGCTCGTGACATAATTGAATTCCGCGTCACTCAGACGCAAACGCTCCAGACTCTTGAATTCTTCCTTGAGCGCTGACAAAAAGGCAGTGTCATACACTTCCGCCGCCCTGTCGTTGAATTTGAAAGTTCCCTCTGCAAGAGGATATAGCTGAAAATATGCGTTGGATGTCGAGAATTTGTAAAGATCCGTATCCAGAATGCTCAGAATCATAATTTAGTGGTTTGATTTTTGTAATACCAATGTTCGCTATTTTATAGAATACAAATATAATGAAATTAATCAAAGATAAGTCATTCGGAGGAGAGAGACCGCTGTTTGCCCTCAAGGATGCAAGACTGGAGAATGTAACGATCACCGAGGGTGAATCCGGAATCAAGTGCTGCCGCAATCTGGAAGCCGACAATTGCCGTTTCTATGGGAAATATCCCTGGTGGCACGTGGACAAGTCGCTGATAACCAACTGCTATTTTGCCGTCGGTTCCCGTTCCGCCATCTGGTACAGCAACGACATGACCATGCGCGACTGCGTCATCGACGGCCCCAAGTTTTTCCGCGAGATGGACGGGCTCACCCTCGAAAATGTGAAGATAAACGATGCCGACGAGACCTTTTGGAAAGTAAAGAACCTGAAGGTGAAGAACGTCGTGCTGCGCGATGGCACATATCCGTTCATGTTCTGCGAAAACGTCGTTGTGGACGGGCTGGATGCCGAATCCAAATATGTATTCCAGTATGTGAAGAACGCGGAGATCCACAATGCCCGCATAGTTACGAAGGACGCCTTCTGGGAGACCGAGAACGTTACCGTCTACGACAGCGTCCTGGACGGAGAATACCTTGGCTGGCATTCCCGCAACCTGAAGCTGGTGCGCTGCCACATCGGCGGAGAGCAGCCTCTGTGCTATGTCGACGGCCTCACTCTCGAAGACTGCACCTTCGACGCCGCCTCCGACCGCTGTTTCGAAGACAGCGTCCTGGAAGCATCCGTCAAGGGCGACATCACCGAGATCAAGAATCCCCGCAGCGGACATATCCGCGTAAGCGGCAAAGTGGGAAAGATCACCATCGACGAAAACATACTCGAACCTGCCGACTGCATTATAGAGCAGGAAGCATAAAGTATGCTTAAAGTTATGAAATGACAACAATTATTGCTATTTTTGCGCGCAAATTGTAAAAATAGTCATGAAAAAAGCAGTTGTTGTTTCATTTCTGTGCACCGCACTTGTGCTTGTGGCATGCAACAGTCCAAAGAAAAGCGTACTTAGTACCGAGCTCGACAAATATCAGATAGTCAAGATTGCCGCTCCGGATCTTTCCGACATTACCGACAATGGCAAGGAATGCCTGAACCTCTATAAATTCGCCGCCATGCAGGCCGACGAGATTTACAAGAAGCAGGCCTTCTCCGATCCCGCCGCCCTTTTGAACATAGCGGATCCCGCCGCCAAGGCATACGCCGAGGTGAATTACGGTCCCTGGGACCGCCGCAGCGGACGCCCCTTCGTAGAGGGATACGGCATGATGCCCGCAGGCTCCAACTTCTACCCCGCAGATATGACCGAGGAGGAGTTCGACGCGATTGCGGATCCCGCCAAATACAGCCCGTACACGATGATCACCCGTTCGGAGGACGGCAGCCTCAAGGTGGAGTGGTTCCACAACTACTTTGCAGAGGATATCGATAAGATCTGCAACTATCTGCGCGCAGCGGCCGACATCACCATCAAGCCCAGCGTCCGCGCCTATCTCCTTGCGAAGATCGACGCCCTCAAGTCCGACGACTACTATCACAGCGACATCGCCTGGCTCGAGATGGAAGACAGCAAGATGGACCTGGTCCTAGGCCCCGACGAAACCAATGACGACGAACTCTACGGTCTCAAGAAGTCCTACGAGGCATTCGTCCTCCTCAAGAATGTCGCCCGCACCGAGGAACTCAGCAAACTCACCAGCCGAATGGCCGAGTTCCAGCAGATGCTCCCCTGCGATGACGCCTACAAGGCATTCGTGCCCGGCTCCCATTCCGATATTTTCTCCTGCGACGCACTCTACTATGGCGGCAAGGCCAATGCCGGCGTGAAGGTCATCGCAATCAACCTTCCCTTCGACGAGCGTGTGCAGAGGGAGCGCGGATCGCGCACCATCCTCATGGAGAATGTCATAACAGCGAAGTTCAACGAGATCGTGGCCCCTGTAGCAAACGTCGTGATCGATGTTGACCAGCGCGCCCACGTCGATGCCAACGCGTTCTTCTGGAACATCGCTTTCCGCGAGATCGCTCACGGCCTCGGTGTCAAGGAGACCTTGAACGGAATACCGGTAGCCGAAGCGCTTGGCAATGAGGCGCAGACCATAGAAGAGGCCAAGGCCGACATCCTCGGAGTTTACCTTGCCAGCCAGCTTATGGCCCGCCACGAGCTCAACGCCACCCTTTCCAGGGAAGACGCTCTCACCACCGCCCTCACGAGTTTCATCCGCTCCGGACGTTTCGGCAACGCCGAGGCCCTCGGACGCGCAAATATCATCTGCTACAATTACCTTGCAGCCAACGGTTCCTTCAACCGCAATCCCAACGGCCACTATACCGTCAATTATGACAAAGCCGAGAAGGCTGTCGCATCTCTCGCCGGAGAACTGCTGAAGATCCAGGCGGAGGGCAACAAGGCCGCAGCGGAAGATTTCATCCGCAAGTATTCTTCCGTAGGAAAGGACCTGGAGGCCGATTTCATCAACATCCGCCTCGAGAAGATACCCGTGGATATCCGTTTCGAATACGAGTGGTAGCATGGCAGATCTCTTTACCGGTACAGGCATAGCCCACACCATACTGCTCTTTGCAGTCGTTATCGCCCTTGGACTTTTCCTGGGGCGTTTCAAAATAAAAGGAGTGTCGATAGGTTCGACCTGGATACTCTTCATCGGAATCATACTCAGCCACTTCGGATTAAGGGCGAATCCTACGGCTTTGTCTTTCATCAAGGATTTCGGCCTCATTCTCTTTGTCTTTTCCATAGGTCTGCAGGTCGGTCCCGGTTTCTTCCATTCTTTCAGGAAAGGTGGAGTTACGATGAATCTCCTTGCCGTCGGGATGGTGCTGATGGCCGGAGGGATGGCCATACTTATCCATTACCTCACAGGTGAGCGTCTGGACACCATGGTCGGCGTAATGTCCGGTGCAGTCACCAATACGCCAGGCCTCGGTGCCGCGCAGCAGACTCTTTCAGACGTACTCGTAGCCGAAGGCATCAGCGTCGAATCTGCCGGAGAAGCAGCATCCAGACTTGCCTCGTCATACGCAGTCGCATACCCTCTGGGCGTGCTCGGCGTGATAATGCTGCTGATTCTCTACAAGTCCGTGTTCAAGGTGGACGTGGACAAGGAACGCGAGATCCTCGACAGCGAGGAGTCTTCCGCGGAGTCCGCACGCCGCATGCATTGCGAGGTCGAGAATCCTGCCATCTTCGGGAAGTCCCTCGGCAGCATAATGGCCGGGCATACCGACGAGTTCGTGGTTTCGAGGATGATGCGCGACGGCAGCATCTTCGTCCCAGGTTCCGACACCATCCTCCAGAAGGGCGACAAGGTACTGATAGTCACCTCCCAGCATAATGTGGACGCCATCCGCATCATTTTCGGCGAAGAGGTTCCCATGCATCTGGAGGACTGGAAAAAGATGGACGTTAATCTGGTGTCCAGGCGTCTGAGCATCACCAAATCTTCCCTTACCGGACAGCATCTCAAGAATCTCCATATCCGTTCCACTTACGGTGTTACAGTTACCCGCGTGATGCGTTCCGGACTTGAACTTGTGGCAGGCCCCAATCTGGTCCTGCAGATGGGTGACAGCATCCAGGTCGTAGGCACCAAGGAAGCTATCGACGCTGTTGCCAAAGTGGTCGGAAACAAGCCCGAAACGCTCTCCCACCCCAATCTGGTTCCCATTTTTGCAGGCATCGCCCTGGGCGTGATATTCGGCAGCATCCCCATACACTTCCCGGGCATTCCCCAGCCTGTAAAGCTCGGGCTTGCAGGAGGCCCGCTGATCATCGCCATCCTCCTCGGCCACTTCGGTCCCAAGCTCAAGATTACGACCTACACCACGCTGAGCGCCAATATGATGATTCGCGAGATAGGCATCAACCTCTTCCTCGCCGCTGTCGGCCTCGGTGCCGGTGAGAACTTCGTAAGTTCCCTGGTTGGCGGCGGTTACATGTGGATACTCTACGGTGCCCTCATCACCATGGTGCCCATCCTTGTGACCATGATCATAGGCCGTTTCGTCTGCAGGCTGAATTTCTTCCAGATCTGCGGTCTCATCACGGGCTCTACGACAAATCCCCCCGTGCTTGCATTTGCACAGGGGGCGTATGACAGCAATTATACTTCGGTAAACTACGCTACGGTATATCCGTTGGCAATGTTTATGCGAGTTCTGGTTGCGCAGTTACTGATTCTGATAGCGCTTGCATAGCAGGAAGGTCGGAATCCTTCATAGAACTCCGGATTGTTACGAGAGGTTCCAGTATGGTGACATTCTTCATCGCTGCGAACCTCTCTTTCATTACTCGGCCAGCCGACGGTGCCCAGGAGCCGTTTTCGATGAGACCGACGCGGCGGTTCTGCCAGCCCTTGTCCTGAAGGTGGGAGATGAACTCCGCGGCGGGAGGGAACAGGCCGGCGTCGTATGAGGATGCAGCAAGCACCAGCGTACCATAGCGGAACGCGTCTTCCACCGCTTCTGCCTGATCGTCGCGGGTGAGGTCGGAGAATGCGACCTTCACGCCCTTCGCGCGCAGCATGTCAGCGAATTTCTCAGCCGCCTTCAGCGTATTCCCGTGTATGGATGCGCAGGCGACGAACACGCCATCGCTCTCAACCCCGTAACTGCTCCAGATATTGTAGAGACGGAGATACTCGCCGAGATCGTCTTTCAGAATCGGACCGTGCAGAGGGCAGATGGTGGCGATTTCAAGCGGGGCGAGTTTCTTCAGGACGGTCTGCACGGGACCGCCGTACTTCCCTACTATGTTGAAGTAGTAACGGCGCGCTTCGCAGGCCCAGTCTTCTTCTTCCGTCGAATCGAATCCGCTGCGGCTCAGTGCGCCGAACTTTCCGAATGCATCGGCAGAGAAAAGCACTTTCTCAGTCTGCTCGTAACTCATCATCACCTCGGGCCAGTGAACCATGGGAGCCATGAAGAACTTGAGGCTGTGCGCGCCGAGTTCGAGCACGTCGCCTTCCTTTACCGCTATTGAGCGCCCTTCCAGGCTAAGCCCGGGATAGAACTGGGGAACCATCTGCAGGGCCTTGGCCGTCGCCACGAACTGCAGTGCGGGGAAAGTCTCGGCAATCCAGGGAATGAGCGCGGAATGATCCGGCTCTATGTGGTGCAGGATGAAATAATCGGGTTGTGCTCCCGAAAGGGCCCCGAGAAGGTTCTCTTTCCATTCCTCTGCAGTGCGGCTGTCGGAAGAATCGAGGATGGCGGTTTTTGCGTCTTTAATGAGGTATGAATTATACGACATCCCGTCGGGGAGCTCGTACTGGTTTTCAAACAAAGGATCGGAAAAATCGTCGGTTCCGATATAGATGATAGAATCAGAAATCTTGCGTATCATATCTGTTAATAATAGTTTTAGCCACAATGTATGCCGTAGACCAGGCAGCCTGGAGGTTGAAACCGCCGGTGACAGCGTCTACGTCCAATACTTCGCCTGCAAAAAACAGGCCCGCGCGCTCCTTGCATTCGAGAGTTTTCAAGTTGACGGAAGAGAGGCCCACTCCGCCGCAGCTGACGAATTCATCGCGGAAACGCGTCTTGCCGCTGATGTAATAATTGTCCGCCAGAATAGTCTGCACCAGGCGGTTCAGACCTTTGCTGCCCAGTTCCGCCCAGACCATCCCCTCCCGGATTCCGGCGCGGTCCAGGAGATATTCCCATAGTCTGGAACTGATCCCCTCCGGATGTGCTGATTTCAGCATTTTCCTCGGATTTGCCGTTTTGACAGCGTTTATGGCAGCTCGCAGTCCGTCTTCGGGAAGATTTATCCAGCGGATCTGCAGAGGCGATTTATAGCCGCAATCCGCCAGGTGACGCGCAGCATGGGAAGACAGCCGCAGCGCCGCCGGGCCGGACAGCCCCCAGTCTGTAATCAGAAGATCCCCTACCGAACGGAAAGATGTGCCGGGAACGGAGAGGACGGCTTCGGACGATGTGCCCATCAGCAAACAGAGCCTGCTGCGTCCTCCCTGCGGACTGTCGCTCAGATTGAATGTGAACAGCGAAGGGACTGGCTGCACGATTTCCACCGGCAGATTCTTGAGAATGTCCATACCCTTGCCTCCGCCAGTGGTGATCACGGTGAAAGCTGAATCGCCAGGATTCCCCACCCTGGTGTTGCACTCGATCCGTACGCCGTCCAGGGCTCCCAGAAGTGTGCGGACTATCTCTCCGGCGTCCTGGGATGCGGGAAAGATCCTCCCGCCTTCTTCCGTGATAAAGTTCACTCCCCTCTTCCGGAACCAGTCGAGGAGCATATCGGGAGAGAATTCGGCGAGCGCCCTCTTCATCAGTCTTGAACCCCTGGGGTAGACTTCTTCCAGACTACGGACTTGCTCGAAGGTATTGCTGATATTGCAACGTCCGCCTCCCGTAACGGCGAGTTTCGCCATGGGACGCGGACCGGCTTCCATAATACGGATGTCGGCCCCGGGAAGAGCCTCGTGCAACTGCGCTGCGCAGAAGCAACCGGAGGCACCGGCGCCGACAATCGTAATTGTTCTGTTATTATGCAACGGGCTCTGCAACTGGCTCAACGGCGGGAGCTACAGGAGCTGCAGGCTCGACTGTGGGTTCGGGAACCACTACAGGCTCGGGAACTGCAACGGGCTCTGCTACAGGCTCTACAGCGGGTGCCACGGGAGCTTCAGGAGCGACTACAGGCTCGGGTGCTGCGACAGGGGCGATTTCGGGCTGCTCTGCGGGTGCAGGGATCTCGGTCTCGACCTCGTGGTTGCCGGCGGCCTTTGCAGCTGCTGCAGCGGTCTTGGCTTCTGCCTTGATCTGCTTCTCGCTTGCAGCTACGAGTTTCTTCGCATTTGCAATCTCGTTCTTGGCGGCCTTGACGGCGCTCTTGCTGTCGGCGATCTTGCCCTCTTCGGTCTTGATGAGATCCTTGTCCTTGTTGACGACCTCAAGAAGCTTCTTTGCGGCCGCCTTGTCGGACTTGATCTCGGATTCGATCACATTGATTTCGCCCTCGATGAGGGAAAGCTGATATTGCTCGTCCGCTGTAAGCTGCTTGTCGGCCTTGAATGCCTTCTTCTGGGCATTGTAGGTATCCTTCTTTGTTTTCTTGAGAGCAGCTTTCGCCTTGATGGTGGCATTTGCCTGGTCGAGGGTGGACTGATCCTTTGCAAGGACAAGTTTGAGTTCGTTGATGGTTTTCTGGCTGGAGGCAATCTGCTTTTCGCTTACGATTACCTGCTCATTGTAGCGCGCCTGAGCATCTTCGAGGCCCTTCTGTGCATTTGCCAGCATCTGTTCGCCAAGAGTCTGGGCTCCTGCGGAAAGAGAGAGCAGCATAGCTGCTGCAAAGAAAATCTTTTTCATATCAAGAATTGTATTAAAAAATATCCCTTTAACCCCACAAATTTAGTAAAAAAATCATTCATTCGCCATCTTGTAGATTTCAAGCATCTCTTTTTGTCCCAAAACTTTAAAGTTTCCGACTTTGAACCCGCCGCCCCGGCTGCAGCGCAGCGCCATCTCCTCGATTTCGGCATCGCTGGCCTTGCGGCCGATGAGTTCGGTAATCGAGGCAGGCATCCCTATCGAGTGGAAGAAATCCCTCATGGCGGATATGGGCTCCGCTCCCCCGAGGACGTTCTTCGAAAGGGATTCGAAGCGGGAAGGATCTTCGTCCTGAACATACTTCGCCCAGTAGCACCAGAGGGCGGCAAGTCCCGCTCCGTGAGCCACTCCGTACATAGTGCTGAGCTCATGCTCGAGCCTGTGCGTGCCGAAGTCGGATACCGCTCCGCAGCCTGTCAGGCCGTTGTGGGAGAGGCTGCCGGCCCACATTATCGTTGCCCGGAGTTCATAGTTGCAGGGATCTTCCAGGACCTTTCTGCCGGCATCCATCACGGTGCGGAGAAGCCCTTCGGCGATGGCGTCGGTAATGTCCATGTGAGTCTTGCTGAAGTAGCGTTCGAGGGTGTGCATGAGTATGTCGGTGACGCCGCATGCGGTCTGGTATGCAGGAAGAGTATAAGTGCGTTCCGGATTCATGATTGCGAATTTCGGACGGCACAAGTCGCTGTTGCAGCCACGCTTGAGCCCCAGTCCGTCGTTCGTTATGACCGTGCTGTCGGACATCTCGCTGCCGGATGCAGGAATGGTGAGTACAACTCCCACAGGTACAGCGGCTTTCGGAGTGGCCTTGGCATCAAAGAAATCCCAGACGTCGCCGTCATAAGCAAGTCCGTAGCCTATTGCCTTGGACGAGTCGATGACGCTGCCACCGCCCACAGCAAGGATGAAGTCCACGTTTTCTTTCCTGCAGAACTCGATGCCTTCCCTCACGAGCGAGAGCTTGGGATTGGGCACTACTCCCCCGAGTTCGACAAACGCCATTCCGGCTCCGTCAAGCATGGTGCGGATCTTGGGCAGAAGGCCGCTGCGCTCCGCGCTTCCTCCTCCGTAATGGATCAGTATCTTGTGCGCGCCATATTTATTCAGCAGTGAGGCAAGCTGTTCTTCTGAAGATTTTCCGAAAACTATTTCGGTCGGTGTAAAAAAGTGAAAATCGGTCATAATAAATCGTGATTCTTTTCTCAATTCCTTACAAATTTAATATTTTTGTACAAACTGAATACAAGATGAGTACCATAAAGAGAACATTTCCCGTAGAAGGCCTTGGCTGCGCAGCCTGCGTTGCGAGAGTTGAAAACGCAATCAAATCCGTCGAAGGCGTCAAAGAATGCAACGTCAGTCTTGCTTCCAACACCGCACAGGTAGAATATGACAATTCCGTTACTGGCGCCGCTGCGCTAAGGAAGGCTGTTCAGGCTTCAGGATACGACATCATAGTCGAGGAAGACGCCGACGCGGAAAGCGAGGACCCTGAAACCCTGGCGGAAGAGAAAGCCGAAGAACTGCGCCGGAAGGAATACCGCAGGGTGCGCCGCGACATGATACTCGCGGTAATTCTCGCCATTGCAGTGTTCGTTCTCCAGATGGGCGTAAAGGATTTCACAGGCAAGGGCCTGACGCTCTTCCTGCTTGCGGCCGCTTCCGTTTTCTGGTGCGGCAGACGCTTCCATTCCAGCGCACTGAAGCAGGCCCGCCACTTCTCCGCCGGGATGGATACGCTGGTTTCCATTTCCACGCTCATCTCATTCATATTCAGCACATTCAATCTTGTTTTCCCTTCAGTGCTCGCTCCTGAAGGAGGAAAAGCCCCCCTGTACTTCGATTCCGCTGCGATGATCACCGCCTTCATCCTCATCGGAAGAGTCATGGAAGAAAGGGCGAAGTACGGCACCACCGAATCCATCCGTAAGCTTATGGCCCTCCGCCCGAAGAAGGACAAGATCAAGGCGGGCGAAACCGTGAAGGTGAAACCCGGCTCACGCATTCCCGTGGACGGCAAGGTTGTGGAAGGCAATTCCTTTGTGGATGAAAGCATGCTTACCGGAGAGCCTGTGGCCGTAGAGAAATACGAGGGGCAGAAAGTGTTCGCCGGCACAATGAACGGCAACGGCGTGCTCAAGGTACTCGCCGAGAAGACAGGTCCGGACACCGTTCTTTCGGGCATCATCCGCATGGTACGGGAGGCCCAGGCCAGCAAACCGGCCATTCAGCGCACCGTCGACAAGGTGGCGGCCGTTTTCGTGCCTGTGGTACTGCTGATTGCCATCGCCACTTTCATCGGATGGCTGACGGTTCCGAACGCAAGTTTCGCAAAGGCCCTGCTGAACATGGTGTCGGTCCTTGTAATCGCCTGCCCCTGCGCCCTCGGCCTTGCAACCCCGACGGCGATTGTCGCAGGCATTGGTAACGGCGCCGACAAGGGTATTCTGATAAAGAACGCGGACGCCCTGCAGATGGGGCACAGGATAGATTCCGTGGTATTCGACAAAACGGGTACGCTGACCATAGGCGAACCGAAGATTTCCAAGGCGATTTGGTTCTCGGAGTTCTCCCGGGGCATACTCAAGGCCATGGAGATGAATTCCTCCCATCCCCTCGCAGCCGCCCTTGTGGCTGAGACCGGAGACGTTGAACCCAAGAAGATCGAGGATTTCATCAACATCCCAGGCAAGGGCATAGAGGCGACCTACATGAGCGCCAGCTATTTTATCGGTAACAGCAGTCCCCGTACCTGCCCCGATGCGGAGCAGTGGAAGAAGGAAGGAAAGACGGTGGTTTACTTCAGTTCCGAGACCGACCTGCTGGCTGTGTTTGCGGTGGAAGATGAAGTTCGCGGAAGTTCAGCAGAAGTTGTAGAAACCCTCAAGGACCTCGGTGTCGAAAGCTACCTTCTTTCCGGCGACAATGCCGCCTCGACCGGACTCGCCGCCCGCAAACTTGGAATAGAGAAGTTCGAAGGCGGGGCCTTCCCCGCTGACAAGGCCGCCTTCGTCAAGGGGCTTCAGAAAGAAAAGCATAAAGTGGCGATGGTAGGCGACGGCATCAACGACAGTGCCGCCCTTGCCTCCTCCGACCTCAGCGTCGCAATGGGCGGAGGCAGCGACATCGCGATGGACACCGCCATGGTCACCATCGTTTCGTCCGATATCGCAAAGGTTCCGCAACTCATCAGGCTTTCGCGCAATACGAACAGAATCATCAAGGAAAATCTGTTCTGGGCATTCATCTACAACATTATAATGATTCCCATGGCGGCAGGGCTTTTCGGCTTCAGCCTGAATCCCATGATCGCCGCTGCCTGCATGGCGCTGAGTTCGGCCTGCGTTGTCTGCAACAGCCTCCGTTTGCGTAAAATGTAATTCTTTTGTATCTTTGCGGCGAGTTCCGGGAGGAACAAGTGTAACAGGTACCACTATAAAAACTGCAAAGATGAAAGAAAAATACTCAACTACATTTCTGCTGATGGCAGTGGCGTTCGTCGTCTGCCTCGTTTCTTCAAATTTATTCGCAACCAAGATTTTCAGTCTCGGCTGGGGCGTCAATCTGCCCGGCGCGGTCATTATCTTCCCCATCTCCTACATCCTGAACGACTGTCTTACCGAGGTTTGGGGATACCGGAAGGCCCGTCTTGTCATCTGGACCGCATTTGCCGCCAATCTTTTTGTCGTGCTTGCCGGCCAACTGGTGGTATGGCTCCCCTCCGCTTCGTTTTGGGATGGCGGTGCTCACTTCGACTACATGTTCAACATGGCTCCCCGCGTGGCCTTTGCTTCTCTGCTTGCCTTCCTGGCCGGCTCAACCATGAATGCCCTGGTACTCAGCAAGATGAAGATCGCCGACAATGGCAGGCGCTTCGGGGTCCGCGCCATCCTTTCTTCGGTAGCCGGAGAATTGCTGGATTCGCTCATTTTCATGCCCATCGCATTCTTCGGAACTCCGGTAAAGGTTCTGGCCACGATGATGCTTTTCCAGGTGTCTTTCAAGATAATCTACGAGATAGTCATCCTGCCTGTCACTTCTTATGTAGTGCGCAGGGTAAAAGCCTCCGAAGGCATCGACGTTTTCGATGAAGGCATCTCCTATAATCCTTTCAAACTAGCTGACATTCAATAATATGGATACACGTAAAGATGAGGGCCTGCAGTCGCTGGGCCATAAGACGGAATACAAACAGGACTATGCTCCGGAGGTGCTCGAGACCTTCGTCAACAAGCATCAGGGCAACGACTACTGGGTGCGTTTCAACTGCCCCGAATTCACCAGCCTCTGCCCTATCACCGGACAGCCGGACTTTGCAGAGATCCGCATTTCATATATTCCGGACGTGCGTATGGTCGAGAGCAAGAGCCTGAAACTCTATCTGTTCAGTTTCCGTAATCACGGTGCCTTCCACGAAGACTGCGTCAATATCATCATGAAGGACCTTATCAAGTTGATGGATCCGCGCTACATCGAGGTCACCGGCCTCTTCACCCCCCGCGGCGGCATCAGCATCTATCCCTACGCCAACTACGGCCGTCCCGGCACCAAGTACGAAGAACTCGCCTTCAAGCGCCTGGCGGAGAGGGAGTAGCGCTAAACTATCTGATTCCCCGTGTACAGTTCGTAGTACTTGCCTTTCTGGTCGAGTAGTTCCTGGTGTTTGCCGCGTTCGATGATGCGGCCGTGGTCGAGGACGCAGATGTAGTCGCAGTTCTGCACGGTCGAGAGGCGGTGGGCGATGATGAAGGAAGTGCGCCCCTTCATCAGGGACTCTATCCCCTGCTGTATGAGTTTCTCGGTGCGGGTGTCGATGGATGAAGTGGCTTCGTCGAGAATCAGTACGGGAGGGTCCGCAACGGCAGCGCGGGCGATGCTGAGCAGCTGCCTTTCGCCCTGGCTCAGATTGCCTCCGTCGGCATCAAGCATTGTATCGTAGCCGTGAGGCAGGCGGCGGATGAAAGAATCGGCATGCACCGATCTTGCAGCAGCCCTGCATTCATCGTCGGTGGCGTCCAGACGGCCGTAACGGATATTCTCAAGCACGGTCCCGCTGAAGAGTTTGGTCTCCTGCAGGACGGTCCCGAGGCTCCTGCGGAGAGATTCTTTCGATATTTCAGATACGGGGAAGCCGTCGTACTTGATGCTTCCGCTCTGGATTTCGTAGAATCGGTTGATCAGGTTCGTGATCGTGGTCTTCCCTGCTCCGGTTCCACCGACGAATGCAATCTTCTGTCCGGGATATGCGGTCAGCGTGATGTCGTCCAGAACCTGCTTCTCAGGCACATATCCGAAGTCCACCGTATCCAGTTCCACCAGTCCTTCCAGTTTCTTCAGACACCCGTCCGGCCTCTTCCATGCCCATAATCCGGTCCTATGATCTGTTTCGACTACGCCACTCGCCGGTATACCCTCACCGACCGCTGCGCTCCCGGCATGTGCCGGCAGCTCCGCCCCTCCCATCGGGGACGATGGGCCCCTCCCTCTAAGCCGAGGGTGGCGTAGGTCCTGTGAGGGTATATCGGCAATGGCGTTGACCAGAACCACTTTCCCTTCGTCCGGTTCCGGGGTTTCGTCCAGGAGGGCGAAGAGACGGTCGGCGCCGGCGGAAGCCATTACGATGCTGTTGATTTCGTTGGAAATCTGCTGGACGGGGCGGGTGAAATTGCGCTGGAGGGTGAGGAAAGAAACAAGGGTGCCGAGGGTAAGTACGGAGCCGTTCAGGCCGAGGAAAAACCACTGCGAGAAACCGCCCAGGGCGATCAGAGCCCCGGCAACGGACAGTGCCACGTAACCGAAATTGCTGATATTGTGGCTGACAGGCATAATGATGTTGCCTATCTTGTTGGCATTGTATACGCTGGCACGGAGAGCCTCGTTCAGCACCTCGAACTCCTCTCCCGTCCTGTCCTCCCGGCAATAAGCCTTAACGACCTTCTGCCCGGACACCATCTCCTCTATGAATCCGTTCACTTTGCCGAGATTCTGCTGCCTCTGCACGAAGTATTTCTTGCTCAACTTGCCAAGGCCGGTAGTCACCCGGTAGATGCACAACGCCATGACCACAGTTATCAAGGTCAGAGGCAGGCTGAGGACCAGCATGCTTACGAGAGTAGCCACGATGGTAACAACGGATTTGACCAGGTTAGGAATGCTGCTGCCGATGACCTGCCGCAGGGTGTCCACGTCATTGGTATACACCGACATGATATCGCCATGCGAATGCGAATCGAAGTAGCGGAGGGGAAGGCCCTCCATGTGGGTGAAGAGGCTGTCGCGTAGGCGGCGCATAGTCCCTTGCCCTACATAGATCATGAGCAGATTATGCAGATAACCGCAGATTATGCCGACAAGGAGGATGGCTCCGAGTTTGACCAGGGCGAGCGCCAATGCGGAATATGCGGCGTCCAGATCCGCTCCGGAGGCGAGCATGGGCGCGATATGGTTGTCTATCAGCGTGCGGGTGAACAGCGACGTCGCCAGCGAAATGACGGATGAGACTGCAATGCAGATGAACACTACGACGAAATTGATCTTGTAGTAGCGCAGGACGAAGGCGAAAAGGCGGCGGACATTGGAACGCTGTTTCATTGAGCGCGGCCCTCCGCACCGTCGAAATCTCCTTCGCCACCGGAAGTCTGCATGGCGTAGATATCTTTATATATGTCGTTGGTCTTCAGCAGGTTCTCGTGAGTGTCGAAGCCATTCACCCGGCCGTCGTCCATTACGATTATCCGGTCGGCATCCTTGATGCTGAGTATCCTCTGCGAAATGATGATCTTGGTGGTCCCCGGAATCTTCTCCGCGAAGGTCCTGCGGATGGAAGCATCCGTCGCTGTATCGACGGCGGAGGTCGAGTCGTCCAGGATCAGCACCTTGGGACGCTTGAGCAGGGCCCTCGCTATGCACAGGCGCTGCCTCTGGCCCCCGGAGACATTGGTCCCTCCCTGCTCGATCCAGGTTTCGTATCCGTCCGGCATTGCCTCGATGAACTCATCGGCGCAGGCCTGCCTGCACGCCTCCCTGCATTCTTCCAGAGTAGCATCTTCCTTGCCCCAGCGGAGATTGTCGAGTATGGTGCCGCTGAAGAGTACGTTCTTCTGCAGGACCATCGCGACCTCCTTTCTAAGGGCGCGCATATCGTATTTCCGGACATCCACTCCCCCGACGCGTACGCATCCCTCCGAGACATCGTAGAACCTTGCAGGAAGATTCCCCAGCGAACTTTTTCCGCTGCCTGTGCCGCCGATGACGCCTATGGTCTCGCCGGATTTTATATGCAGGTCGATGTCCTCCAGGGCGTAATCGCCGCCCTGTTTGTAGGAGAACCACACGTGGTCGAAATCTATGCTGCCGTCCGCGACCTCCGTCAAAGGCTCTGCCGGATTGCTCATATCTGGCTCTTCCTCAATCACTTCCGCTATGCGGTGCATGCTGGCGATGCTCTGGGTAAGCTGCACAAAAATCATCGAGAGCATCATCAGCGAGCCGAGGATGGTGGTGATATAACTGAAGAGCGAAGTCAGCTGGCCGGTGGTCAGGCTGCCTTCCACCACGAAATGCGCTCCCCACCAGCTGATTGCGATAATGCAGGCGTTCACCACCAGGTTCATGACAGGATGGTTGAGCGCCATCAGGCTCTCGGCCTTTACATTCAGGGTATAGAGAGACAGTGCGGCCCTGTCGAACTTGCTTATCTCATGATTCTCGCGGGCATAGGCCTTGACGACGCGGATTGCGGACACGTTCTCCTGCACGACCGCATTCAGGGCGTCGTACTTCTTGAAAATCTCCCGGAAAAGCCGGGCGGCACGGCTGATGAGTATTCCAAGAAACACGCTCAGCACAACCATTGCAATAAGGAAGATAATGCTCAGGCGGGAGTTGATGAAGAAGCACATCACCAGCGCGGAAACCATATTCAGCGGGGCACGAAAAGAGGTGCGCAGCAGCATCTGGAAGGCGTTCTGAACGCTCGCCACGTCGGTGGTCATGCGAGTCACCAGTCCGGCAGTGCTGAACTTGTCGATGTCCGAAAAGGAGAAACGGCGGATGTTGGCGTACATCGCGGAACGCAGATTCGCCGCCAGTCCGCTGCTGGAGTAGGATGCGAATCGCCCTGCCAGAATGCCGAACACCATGCTGAAGCAGGCGAGCACTACCAGTCGCCCTCCGTAGTGCCAGATGGCGGAAATGTCGCCGGCGTTGATGCCCTTGTCGATGATGGACGCGGTCACATAGGGAATCAGGATACCCATCACGACCTCGAGGCTCGTCCACAAAGGAGTGAGCAGCGAGGCAGCGGTATACCGCCCGGTCTGACGGAGTATCGTGCGGAGCATGGCCTGCTAGTACTTGAATGAACTGCCGCCGACGAATTCGCGAAGCAGCGAGGTCGGAGGTATCTCCTTGTCCGGCACGGGGACGAAGTAGTGGATGAACTTCAGCAGCCTGTGCGCTTCCGAATATTCAGGGCAGTTTTTAGGCACGCTGGCAAGAATCGGTTCCGCATGATTGCGCAGCACGGCAAACTCGACAAGATATGCCGAATTGAACATCACATCGGCATTCTCCTGATAAGGATATATCCACTGATCTTCGGCGGCACGGACCTTAGGCCACTGGCTGATAGTCTGCCTGGCAGTGAACGCACCTTTATTATAATCGCGCACGATGCGCCTGAGCAGACGGTTGTCACTTGTAGGTATGCAGTTATGGTTGTCGAGGGCAATGCCGGTGAGGGTGGATATGAATATACGGAACTTTATGCGCTCAGATATGCGCGAAGTAAGTTTGGGATTCAGGGCATGTATGCCTTCGAGCACAACCACGTTCCCCTCTGCAAGTTTGAGTTTCTTGCCGTTGTATTCGCGCTTGCCGGTGGTGAAGTTGAATTCCGGCACTTCAACCTCCTCGCCTGCGAGTATCCTGAGAAGGTCGTTTTCCAGGGCCTTGTGGTCGACTGTGTCGAAGTTGTCGAAGTCCGGAGTGCCATCCGGCAGCAGCGGAGTCTTTTCGCGGTCGACGAAATAATCGTCCGTACTGAAAGTCAAAGGGCGGAGCCCACAGGCCTTCAACTGCACGCTGAGACGCTTCGACACCGTAGTCTTTCCAGAACTTGACGGGCCGGTAATAAGAACGAGACGGACCTTGTTCTTACCGCAATAGCGCTTGTGTATCTCCTCTGCAATCTGCACGATTTTCTTTTCCTGCAGGGCTTCGGCCACCTGTATCAGGTCGCTTCCGTTCCCGGCCAAAAGGCTCTTGTTCAGGTCACCGACCGTATTCAGCCCCATGATTTCGTTCCACTTCAGGTTCTCGCTGAACATTTTGAAAGTCTTCGGCTGGTCGATATACGGAGCGAGTTGTGTGGGGTTATGCTTGTTCGGGCCTATCAGCAGCATTCCTCCATGATACGTAATCAGATCCCATTTCGTGAGATAACCGGTCGATGGCACAAGGCGTCCGTAGTAATAGTCCTTGGTCTTGCCGAGTGAATAATAGTCCATATAGACCTGCCCGGAAGTTTCCAGCAACTTCACCTTGTCTTCAGCACCTATCTTGTGCATGATATCGATTACCTGTTCGATGGGGGCCTCGAAACGATGGAAGGGCTGGTTCATCTGCACGAGACGATCCATCTTTGCCTTGAGTTTGTCGACATCCTCCTGGGTAAGCGGGGACCTGTCTGCCTTCACCAGCTCGCAGAAATAGCCATGCGAGATGGGATGCTCTATAAAAATATGGCTGCCGCGGAACACGTCCTTGGCAGCCTTGCAGAGCAGAAAGCACAGCGAGCGGATGTATACGCGCATTCCGCTTGCCACGGTGCAGTCCACGAACTCCACGGTCCTGCTGTTGTAGACGCGGAACTTGAGCCCCTGCGACACATTATTAACCTTGGCTGAAACAATAGGATACGGCCTTTCAAACTGGAACTCCGGCAGCATGTCAAGAAGGGTGGTTCCCTCCCGGAAAGACCTGGTAGTGCCGGTGTTTTTGCAATAGACTTGAATCATCGTGCGATTTGTAAGGCACAAAGATACAAAAAATAGAATTATTTTTTTACATTTGCACCGAAGTTTAACTTAATCATTTTTTATGTGTAGAAATGAAGAAATTCCTGGTAGTTTGCACAGCTCTAACGCTGCTCTGCCTGAGTGCTCCTGCGCAAGAATTTGCGCCCGCACCCGAGGCTGAGGACTCCGGCCGCAGTGTCGGATTGTCCGTTATTCCGAGATTCGAATTCAATTACAATGGCGATTTCACACTCGGTGATTCTTCTCTCTATTCACTTTTCGAAGGCAATATTTCCGACGCACTGTCGTTCAGCATCTGCAATCACTGGCTTGCTGGCGACAAGGAAAGCATCAGCCTCCTCTACAGCAACACGGGCCGCAGCGACGATGTCAACTGGCTCGACTGGGCTTATCTGAATTATGCTCTCGGGAACTTTTCATTCACCCTCGGCAAGCAGTCTCTGACCTTTGGAGGATATGAATTCGATGCTTACGACTTCGAATCGTTCTCTTTCCTGGCTTCATCTGCCTGGTACAACCTTCAGGTTTACCTCTGGGGATTGAAGGCCGACTGGACCAACCCTTCCGAGAACACCACGCTCTCTCTGCAGATGACCTCATCTCCTTTCGGAGAGCATCCGTTCACAAGCGGACTGTTCAATTACGCTGCCGAATGGCGAGGCGAGTACGGCAATTTCGCGAACATCTGGTCGGTTGCCGCATTGCAGCGCGACAAAGGGGACTTCATTCCTCTTATCTCCCTCGGACAGACTTTCTCTCTGACCGACGAGATATCTCTCGGTCTTGACATTTTCAATATTGTGGGCGACGAAGAAAACGTCGTAATGAAAGGTCTCACCATGATTCCTTCCATCACCTATACCCCCAGCGACAGGCTGATGCTCAGGGGCCGTATGGGCGGAGAGATCAACCGTGAGACAGAGAACAAGAATCTTATAGTCGGCATCGATGGTTACTGGCTTCCTCTCAAGGAATGTGAAGACCTCCGTGTGATGGCTTCCGCCGGTTACAACTACGACCTCAAGATGACCAATGCCAGCCTCGGCATCCTGTACTATTTGAACTTCCCCCGCAAATAAATGGCAAAAGACGATCGCATCATCAACATTGAGCACCTCAGCAAATCCTTTGGCGACAAGAAGGTGCTCGACGATATCAACCTGTATGTGCGCCGCGGCGAGTTTCTCACCCTGCTGGGGCCTTCAGGATGCGGAAAAACGACCCTGCTGCGCATGATCGCGGGTTTCCTGCAGCCGGATGAAGGTGTCATCACCCTCGACGGCAAAGACATTGCAGGACTCCCTCCGCACATGCGTCCGCTGAATACTGTATTCCAGCGCTATGCGCTCTTCCCCCACCTCGACGTCTACGACAACATCGCCTTCGGCCTCAAGCTCAAGAAGACGCCGGAAGACGAAATAGACAAGAGAGTGCGCCGCGTGCTCAAGCTCGTGGCCATGTCGGATTACGAAGACCGCGACGTGGAAACCCTCTCCGGAGGCCAGCAGCAACGCATTGCAATCGCACGCGCAATCGTGAACCAGCCGAAGGTGCTCCTCCTCGACGAGCCCCTTGCCGCACTTGACCTCAAAATGCGCAAGGACATGCAGATCGAGTTGAAGGAGATGCACAAGAAGCTGGGCATCACCTTCATATATGTAACCCACGACCAGGAGGAGGCCCTTACCCTTTCGGACACCATCGTGGTCATCAACGAGGGCAAGATCCAGCAGATAGGCTCCCCCATCGACATCTACAACGAGCCGGTCAACGCCTTCGTGGCGGATTTCATCGGAGAGAGCAACATTCTGAAAGGCAGGATGATGCGCGACCGCCGCGTAGCCTTCATCAAGCACGAGTTCGACTGCGTGGACGAAGGCTTCGGCGAGGACGTTCCGGTAGATGTGGTAGTGCGTCCGGAGGACATCTACTTCACCACCGACCCTGCCAAGTGCCAGTTCACCGCCAAGGTCAACTCCTGCACATTCAAGGGGGTCCACTACGAAATGTGGGTCGACACCGACACCGGATACGAACTGATGATCCAGGACTACGACCCCTATCCCGTAGGCAGCGAAGTCATGCTCTACATCGACCCGGATGACATCCAGGTAATGAAGAAGGAGCGCACGGCCAACAGTTACCCTGCCAAGGTGACCGGAGAGGGCAAGGTGGAATTCCTCGATACCGAGTTCGAATGCGACACCGAAGGATTCGCCGAGGGCGACGAGGTGATTGCGACGATTCGTTTCGAGAAAGTCGACCTGCTCGACCACGAAGAAGAAGCCGACCTCACCGGAAACGTAGTCTTCATCCTCTACATGGGCAATCACTACCATCTGACTGTCAAGACAGAGGCCGGAGAGAATATCTGGGTGGACACCAACGACATCTGGGACAAGGGCGATTTCGTGGGCATCAAGATTCTCCCGAAGGATATAAAACTATCCAAAGCAGCTGCAGCAAATGAGTAAGAGATCCAGCTGGGCTCTGCCCTATTTCATATTTCTGGTGCTCTTCGTCGTCCTGCCGCTGGTGCTGATAGTCATCTATGCGTTCCAGGACAATTCCGGGCACTTCACGCTGAGCAATATCGCCAAGTTCTTTTCGGACGGCGATTCGCTGAGCACCTTCGCACTGTCGATCGAAGTAGCAATCGAGAACACCCTGCTCTGCATACTCATCGGTTATCCTGCGGCATGGATCCTTGCCAACAAGAACCTGAACCGCAGCGCAGTGACCGTCGTGCTCTTCATTCTTCCCATGTGGATAAACGCCCTGATGCGTACGCTGGCCACTGCGGAACTCTTCAACATGGCAGGCATTCCCCTCGGAAAAGGCACGCTGCTCTTCGGTATGTGCTACGATTATCTTCCGTTCATGATCTACCCCATCTACAATGTGCTGAACAAGATGGACAAATCGTATGCGGAGGCTGCACAGGACCTTGGAGCCACTCCGGGCGAGGTTTTCCGCAAGGTCACCCTCCCCCTTTCGATGCCGGGTGTCATCAGCGGCGTGATGATGGTCTTCATGCCGACGGTATCCACCTTCGCCATTTCGGAATTCCTTACCAACAACAAGATCAAGCTCTTCGGTACCATCATCCAGGAAAACATCAACAACTCGATGTGGAACTATGGCGCCGCCCTCGCATTGATCATGCTGGTAATCATAGGTATAACAACAGTTCTTCAGGGCAATGACTCCGAAGAAGCAGCAAATGGAGGAATCATCTGATGAAGAATCGCGGCAAACTCTTCGCCAGGCTCTATATCTGGCTGATACTCATCATCCTCTATGCACCGATAGTGTTCATAGCCGTATTCTCCTTCACCGAGGCCAAGAGTCTTGGCAACTGGACGGGATTCTCGTTCAAGCTCTACCAGAACCTCTTCACGGGCTCCATGCAGAATTCCTCGGGGCTGCTCTCCGCAGTCGAGAATACCTTGGTTATAGCCCTGATAGCGTCCGTCATCGCCACTCTGCTGGGGACGGTCGCCGCCATCGGCATCTACAACATGAAGGGCCGCAGGAAGAACGTGATGACCTTCCTGAACAACATCCCGATGATCAACCCCGACATCATCACCGGCGTATCGCTCTTCCTGCTCTTCGTCTTCCTGCACATTTCGCAGGGATACACGACCGTCATCCTCGCCCACATCACCTTCTGCACGCCTTACGTCGTGCTCAATGTGATGCCCAAGCTGAGCCAGATGAATCCCAATACCTACGAAGCGGCCCTGGACCTCGGTGCAACCCCTGCCCAGGCCCTGCGCAAGGTGCTTATCCCTGCTCTCAGGCCGGGAATGATTTCGGGATTCATCCTCTCTTTCACCATGAGTCTGGACGACTTTGCGGTCACCTTCTTCACCCGCGGCACCATAGGTCTCGACACCCTTTCGACCTATATCTACACGGACGCGCGCAAAGGAGGTCTCACCCCTGAGCTCAAACCGCTGATGACCATACTTTTCCTCGTCATCCTGGTGGTCCTGCTCGTTATCAATATCCGTCAATCAAAGAATTCAGATAAGAAATGAAAAAACTGCTTGCCATCGCGGCCGTAATCGCCGCAGCCGTATCCTGCTCCTCCAACCGTGAGCAGATTCTCAAGGTCTACAACTGGTCCGACTATATCGACGAGTCGGTGCTTCCCGAGTTCGAAGAGTGGTACAAGGCCCAGACCGGCGAAGACATCAAAGTCGTCTACCAGACCTTCGACGTCAACGAGACCATGCTCTCCAAGATCGAGAAAGGCCATGAGGACTACGACGTGGTATGCCCGTCCGACTATATCATCGAGCGCATGCTCAACACCGGGCTCATCCTTCCCCTCGACTTCGCATCCATCCCGGATTCCATCAACTACATCGCCCTGAACAAATCTCCCTACATGCTCAAGATGTTCAGGGAGATCAATCCCAAGTTCGATGCGAACGATTATTCCGTGCCCTATATGTGGGGAACCACCGGCATCCTTTACAATACCAAGGAAGTCACTGCCGAGGAAGCCGGCACATGGGACATTATCCGCAACCCCAAGTTCGCAGGCAGGATTCTCATCAAGGATGCTCCTCGCGACGTCTACGGTCCCGTTCTCATCTATCTAAAGCAGAAGGAACTCGCCGAAGGAAGCGTCACTCTCCAGGAGCTTATGTGGGATTCTTCCGACGAGTCGATTGCAGCCGTGGAGTCTTATCTCAAGCAGGTCAAGGACGGGGTCCTGGGCTGGGAGGCCGATTTTGGCAAGGAGCAGATGACAAAGGACCGCGGAGTCGTTTCGCTCAACTGGAGCGGCGATGCCGTATGGGCCATTGAAGAGGCCGCGGAAGTTGGCGTCAGCCTCGATTACATCGTGCCCGAAGAAGGCAGCACCGTATGGTTCGACGGCTGGGTAATCCCCAAGTATGCCAAGAACGTGAAGGCCGCCAGCTACTTCATCGACTTCATGTGCCGTCCCGACATTGCCATCCGCAACATGGAGGAAACCGGCTATGTGGCGGCAAACGGCGCCATAGAGGTGCTTGAAAGCCAGATAGACGATGAGTACGAGCCCATCAACCTTACCTACTTCTTCGGCGCAGACGCCGACAGCGTGCGCGTAAATCCCGTGCTCTACCCCGATCAGGCCGTCATCGACCGCTGCGCTCTCGAGCACGACTGGGGCCAGGATACCGACAAACTCCTCGCAATGTGGTCCCGCGTGAAGGGCGACAATGCCAACTCCATGACCTACATCATCATAGTTGTCGCTCTCGCCGCCCTGGCTGCCGGATACATCGTTTCCAAGAAGAACAAGCGCGGACACAAGAAACACGGGAAAAGATAATTTTTCGTATATTGCAGAAAAATAACCGATATGCTTGATTCCACACGCGGGCTCTACGTCGCCCATTGCCAAGAAGGCCCTATTTCGATTTGCGGTAAGATGGCCAACCGCCACGGACTCATCGCCGGCGCCACCGGTACGGGTAAAACCGTCACCCTCCAGGTTCTGGCCGAGACATTCAGCCAGGCAGGCGTTCCCTGTTTCATGGCGGATATGAAAGGAGATCTCAGCGGCGTCAGCCAGCCGGGTGCCATGAGCGGCTTCATCGAAAAGAGAATGCCCGAGTTCGGCATCGAGAATCCCCAGTTCGCGGGCTGCCCCGTGCGCGTTTACGACGTGTTCGGCGAGCAGGGACATCCCATGCGCACGACCATCTCCAACATGGGCCCCATGCTTCTTTCGAGGCTTCTTGGCCTGAACGAGGTGCAGAGCGGCGTGATGGACATCATCTTCCGCGTTGCGGACGACAAGGGCCTGCTGCTGCTCGACCTGAAGGACCTCCGCGCCATGGTGAACTATGTTTCCGAGCATGCGGCCGAATACAAGACTGTTTACGGAAACGTCACGGACGGCAGCGTCGGGGCTATCCAGAGGGCTCTGCTGAGCCTCGAAAGCCAGGGGGCCGAGAAATTCTTCGGCGAGCCCGCCTTCGACATCTACGACCTTCTCCAGACCAACAACGGCAAGGGCATTCTCAGCGTGCTGGCAGCCGACAAGTTGATGCAGAACCCCAAGCTCTACTCCACCTTCCTGCTCTGGCTGCTTTCGGAGATCTATTCCAAACTGCCGGAAGTCGGAGACATGGACCTGCCCAAGTTCGTGTTCTTCTTCGATGAGGCGCACACCCTCTTCGACGAGACTCCCAAGGCTCTTGTGGACAAGATCGAGCAGGTAGTCCGGCTCATCCGTTCCAAGGGCGTCGGCGTCTACTTCATCACTCAGTCCCCTACCGACATCCCCGAATCCATACTCGGACAGCTCGGAAACCGCGTGCAGCATGCCCTCCGTGCGTATACTCCCAAAGATCAGAAGGCAGTCAAGACAGCCGCGGAAACCTTCCGGGCCAATCCTTCCTTCAAGACTGCTGACGCCATAATGGAACTCGGCACCGGCGAAGCTCTCGTGTCTTTCCTGGACGAAAAGGGCGCTCCCCAGGTCGTGCAGCGCGCGAAGATACTCTTCCCTCTCAGCCAGATAGGCGCCATCACCGAGGCTCAGCGCAAGCAACTCATCAACTCCTCGATGATTGCCGGCAAGTACGACAATCCCATCGACCGCGAGAGCGCCTTCGAAGTGCTGCTTGCAGATGCGCAGCGCGCCGCCGAAGAGCAGGAGGCCCAGGCCGCGGCAATCGAGGAGCAAAAAGTCAAGAGCGAGAAGGCCGCCAAGGTGAACGGAAACTCGAAGGGCACTACCAGCATCTTCAGCAAAATAGCCAAAGCTGCGGCCGGTGCGGTTATCACCAGCGTCACGGCTTCCGTAGGAACAGCTGTCGCCAACTCCGTGACCGGTAAGAAATCCAAATCGAGCAGCGGAAAGGATATCGCGAACAAGGCCATCAAGAGCGCAACCAGCACTGCCACCCGCACGCTCACCCGATCCATTCTCGGCAACCTGTTGAAATAACTGATGATGAAAAAGATTATATTGATTGCAGCACTTGTCTTCTCGGCAAGTGCTGCTTATGCTCAATGGTTCGATTTCTCAAACAATAACGGCCGCTTCGAGGCCGGCCTCTGCATTGGTCAGGTTGGCTCCGGCACGCCCTACGAGGGTGTAGGCATCGGAGCTTCGGTAAGCGCTTTCGGCGGCCAGTTGGATTATCTCAAATACGGCCCGCAGCACAAGTATTCCAACAGGGTGACCGATACCGACTGGAACGACACCGTCGCATTGTGCATCAACCTCGGCTACCAGTTCCCCGTCCTGCCATGGTTAAGGGTCACTCCCCTAGCCGGCTACGCGCAGACCAACGAAGGCATTACAAGAGGAAACGAGATGTATCTGGACGGAAGCGAATACCCCGACTGGTACCATCCCTACGATGTAACCAAAGGCAGCCGTAGCCATTATTTCAACTATGGCGGCGGAGTGTCTGTCCAGCCAGTGAAGTGGTTCAGCATCAGCTTCGCCTATACGCGTATGGCAATTTACGGCAGCATAGTCCTGAACCTCACTGCATTCGCCGACAGGTAGCGTGACTGACTTCGCAGCAATAGATTTCGAAACGGCCAACGAGCAGCCGTGCAGTGTGTGCAGCGTAGGAATCGTCGTGGTAAGAGGCGGGGAGATAGTGGATTCGTACTACAGTCTCATTCACCCTGAGCCGGAGTATTACCAGTGGTTCTGCCAGCAGGTGCACGGGCTGTCGGCCGAGGATACTGAGGATGCGCCGCTGTTCCCGGATGTCTGGGCGAAGGTTGCGCCCAAGATCGAGGGCCTGCCGCTGGTGGCTCACAATGCCAGATTCGACGAGGGCTGCCTGAAGGCCGTGCACCGGGTTTATCGGATGGACTATCCGGATTATGTGTTTCACGATACGCTGACGGCCTCCCGTCGGCATTTTGGGCACCGGCTTCCAAATCACCAGCTCCAGACGGTGGCAGCCGCATGCGGATACAACCTCACGAACCACCATCACGCCCTCGCCGATGCCGAGGCATGCGCGTACATAGCTTTAAAACTGCTGTAAGCTACCCTTTCAGATACTCTACCGAAGCGGTATCTCCTGCAATCCAGACCACGTCTCCAGGTGCGAAAACGAATTCGGCGCGGGGGTTGATGATCATGTTGTCTCCGCGTAGGACACTGATTACCATGCAGTTGGATTTCCGTATGTCGAGGGATTTAAGACTTACTCCGTTCAGATAGGAGTCATCTTTCACTTCGACAGTTTCAACGTCAAAATCGGACTGATCCTCAGGCTGTGCATCAATCGACGCCTTGAACATCTCCCTCAGTGCGGCAAGCTGTTCTTCTGTCCCTACCGTCAGCAGTTCGTCACCCGGATATACCTTTTGTTCCCCATCTGGGATAAGTATGACATGGCTTCCGCGGGTTATCTTTACAATGTTAGCCCCGGACTCGTCGCGAATGGGTATCTCCTTGAGCATCAAGCCGATGTATGACGAATCCGCAGATACCTCCAGTTTGTCGAGGTGTACGTCGTACCCTGCCATCTTGGCCTTGATAGAGGCGGTGACAGGTGCGTTTTTCCTGGCTTGGACTTCCTTGGCGTTGAGATTGTCGAAGAAGGTGCTCTCCAGCGAAGCGCTGCGCTCGCGAACACGGCGCCTTGAGACAAGGAAAAACACCACACCGCCGACAATCAGCAGCAAGGCCGTCCATCCTGCAAGATCAAAGTGGGTTGAGATTACAACCAGCACGAAGGCGATTGCCAGGAAGAAGCGCCCGAGCAGCAGGCCCATGATCGGCCAGCTATTGGAAGGTTTTGCCTTCATCAGCCGTTTGGCATATACATCCGTACTTCCCTTGTTGACCGCAAGGCCGTAAAGCAACGGAGCCATGGCGGTGAGAGTGATGCCTACGGTAATAAGGTTTTGGACGAACTTGCTCAGATTCGGAAGCAATCGTCCCACAAACGGTTCAAGCAGGGTACGCGAGGCTATCATCAATGCTACCAGGATGACGCTATAGAGAAGAATACGCAGGAAGTACGCCGACAGGAGTTTGTGCCAGTCGCTCCTTTCTGCCGCCGACGATTTACTCGTACGTTCCATCTGATTCAGGCGGTTCAGCATGCCATCCGGCATCTTTTTCAGAAGGAAGCTGTATGCCGGGCCTGCCAGCCTTATCATATATGGCGTGGTAAAGGTAGTAATGACGGAAACCGCCACGATAACGGGATAGATGAAGTCCCGCATGACTCCCAGGGAAACGCCCACGCTGGCGATAATAAAGCCGAATTCGCCCAACTGTGCCAGGCTGAAGCCGGTATGCACGGAATTCTCCAGGCCGTTCCCGGTCAGAAGTATGCCTATAGCGCTGAATACAATATGCGTAAGTATCACCAGCACCGCAAGGATAAGGATGACGAACCAGTTGTGCAGGATGATTTCAGGCGCTATCATCATACCCACGGACACGAAGAAGATGGCCCCGAACAGATCTTTTATGGGGCTCACCAGATGCTCGATATGTTCACTCTCCATGGTTTCGGCAAGGATGCTGCCCATTACGAAGGCACCGAGAGCGGATGAGAAACCTGCGGCAGATGCGATGGAAACCATTGCAAAGCAGAGGCCGATGCTTACCAGCAGGAGGATTTCGTCGTTGAGATACCTGCGCGCTTTTTTCAGCAGAGTGGGAATCAGATAGATGCCGACCACGAAAACCAGTATGATGAAGAATACGAGTTTTGTGAGGGCGCCCACAAGTTCTCCTCCGGCAAACTGATTGGATACGGCCATTGTTGACAGCAGTACCATCAGCAGGATTGCAATCAGGTCTTCAACCACCAGTGTACCGAACACCAACCCGGCGTAGGGCTTGTTCTTAAGACCCATATCATCGTAGGACTTCAGCACAACGGCAGTGGAGGACATAGACATCAGACCGGCAAGGAAGATACTCTCCATCACAGTCCAGGACAGGGCCTGGCCGACAATGAAGCCGATTACAAATACTCCGATGAACTTTGTCCCGGCAGTCACAAGGGCACCGCTGCCCACTTTGAGCAACTTCTTGAAACTGAATTCCAGTCCCAGACCGAACATCATGAATATCAAGCCGATTTCCGACCACTGATGAACCGCCTCGGCGCTCGAAATATTGAAAAAGAACCTGATATGAGGCCCTATCAGGAATCCGGCGATTATATAACCAAGGATCAGGGGCTGCTTGAGAGCCTTGGAAATTATGGTAAATATACCTGCGGAAATGAGAATCACCGCAAGATCGCGCACAAGATTGAGTTCGTCAGACATTTATTCGCTGTATCCAATGAGTTTTACAGGGCCTAGAAGGCCGGAAGGCAAGAGCCTGTCGCCGGCGGTGTAGAAGCGGCGGACATTGGTGACGGGCTTTTCGCCACGCTGCCTGTCCCCTATCATACGGTTGACCCAGAGATTAGTGACATTCACTTCTATCGTATTTTCTCCCTCCTTCAGATAAGGGAGGATGTCGCAGGAGATATATGGACTCCGCCAGAGGACGCCTGCATTGTGCCCGTTGATGACGACTTCGGCCATCACCCGCACGTCCCCGAGGTCCAGGCGGCATTCGTCCATGCCATTGAGCTTGCCGGCTGGGATGTTGAAGGAACTCCTGTAGTTGGCGGTTCCGGAGAAGTACTTCACAACCGGGTCGCTGTTGGTGCTCCAATCGTTCAGTGTGGAGAAGGTCTCAAGGGCTCTCTCTCCCCCTCTCTGATTGAATTCCACGTCCCAATACCTGTCGAGAGTTAGGATTTCAGCCGGCTTGTAGGCAGGGGCGGCGTCCGGGATGTCTAACGGCGTGTCGGTGAGAACAAAGAACAGGGCGTCTCCTGCCTTGAGGCGGATTTCATCAGATGCTTTGCACACTTCCCCGCTTTCAGGATTAAAGACTGCGACGTTCTTTCCACCGTCGCGGAATCCGACTTTACCCTTCCAGTCGGAGCCGGTAAAATTGCATAGCCAGTAGATTTCGGCATCGCCGGAGCTGCGGTGCACGAACTGTATGCCTGCAAGGGTGGCGTCATGGTCGCGATGATTCCTCGCAACCTTGCCGCCATAGACATATCCGTCGTTCCATACGCCCGAGGCGGAGGCGATCTCCACGTCCGGCCTGATTCCCTCCAGCTTTAGGGATTCCTCGAGTTCATCCTCATAGCATACAGGCACTCCCTGCGAGATGAAGGATGCAATCCGGGCGTTCATCTTCTCGGACATGAATCTCCTGCAGGAACCTCCGAGCACCAGTATCTTGTAACTCTGCCCGCTGTCCGTGACCAAACGGCCGTTCTCCGGGCGCACCATGTTCATGATGACATCCGGATTCGCATAGTCGAAATTGTATCCCGCAGGAATATGGGGCAGCATTCTCAGATACTCACCCCCGTACTCGGCCGTGGCGTTGGTGTCTTCGCCGTAGAACAGCAGAATGTCGGCAACATTGCGGCCAGTCTGCATCATCTGGCAGCTGCGGGCGAGATAGTCCGTCCAGACCTTGGCGTAGGGGGCCCAGGTCTCGTTGCGATGGAACCACTGGCCGTATTTGAACAGACCCAGACCGGGGAGGTAATCATCCGAGGGCTGAGACGCCGAATCGTGTATGATGAAACGGTTCAGGCCGCTTGCGATGGCGGCGTCGGCGATCATCTTGATATTGCCGGGATAATATGTGTAGGCGCACTTCCCTTCTCCGTTCACGGTGAAAGACTCTGCGGCGCAGATGTTCTGCCCATAGATATGTGCGACGGATGCACTCTCGCGTATGTCGGAAATGGCCGAGGGCAGCATGGAACCTGAGAAGCTGTCGGTCATCCAGATGGCCGACATGGGCACGCTTGCATTCTTCTTCGCGTCCATGCCGTCCCCCATGAAGGCCCGGCCGGTTTCGTGTGACTCGATATAAGTACCTTTCATCCCGTACTCGGCGACTATCTCGCCCAAGCGGTTGTAATTTTCGGCAAACAGCTCACCTATAGTCTGGCGCCAGTCGCGCATGAACTGCTCGCTGCGGGCGGCGCTCCCGATGATACGGCCTGTAAGCACGGGCAGCCAGGGCAGGAGTTCGTAGCCGCGGCGGGCCTTGAATTCCTCGGGAAGAGACGGCGTCCAGGTCGCAGGTCCTGCCTCGTAACTGTCTACAAGAAGATGTGTTACGCCCTTCGCGCCCAGCATTCCGCCGGCTGCATCCTTATACATGTCCAGATACTTGTGGAAATACCGTATCCAGGCTCCCTTGTCGAGCTTGTCGACTTCCAGTCCGGTGGCATTTGGAGACGCAGGATGATTCATCTTCCCGGTAAGGGAGGCGCCGAAGCGGTAGAGACGCCAGCGCCCGGCAGGAAGCTCGCAGTCAAGCACGCCGTCAGGGTTCATCCTGGCGGACAGTACCAGCACATCCTCCTGCGAAGGATAGGAGTCCTTCTCGACCACAGGAGTGGCGAAGCGGTTGAAATCGTAGCAGTTGGCGAATCCGGCCTTCTCTTCCACGTGCTCCAGGCTTCCGACCGTAAACAGCTGCAAATCAAGTATATGTTCGCCCTTCACACGGAAAAACCTTGCCTTGGTGGCCGGGATGTTCATTGTAGTGAAATCCTGCGGCGACTTTGGGATCTTAGTTATCGTCTTCCAGGACTTGCCGTTGTTGCTGCACTGGATTTCGTTGGGTCCATAAAAGTCTCCCTCGCGCGGACGGATTCCCGTAGGAAGGCTACGCAAGGTGAAAGACAGTATGTTTGTCTTTTTGGGAAACTCCACCGTAATGCTATTGTCGCCGTCCCTGCTGAGCTTGGCGCCGAGTTCTTCCATGCTCTTTTCCGCATCCGGCAGTTTCACTGCGACCAGGGCGACGTCATAGCCGAAGGAAGGAGCGGGCTTGGACTCATGCCTGAGCGGGATGTCCAGATATGGCCCTGTTATAAAACCCAGTTCCGGCAGTTTCAGATGAAGCTTGCCTCCCTTCACATCCACGATCTTCCATTCAAGTTTCTTCATGGCATCCTCGGGCGCAACCCAGGGCCCTCCGGTACAGCTCCAGCCGGGGGCGCTGGCGACAGTCATCTCCATGCCCAGCGAATCCGCAAGCCGAACTGCATATCGGTAGGCCTCCTTCCAGCTGTCGGAAAGATAAGGCCTCTTGAAAGGCGCCGCCTTAGGCATGTTGACGCCGCCGGCGTCGAACTGGTGGAATCCGGCTATGCCCACGGCATCCATCCATTCAAGGTCTTTCTTTATGCCTTCCGGCGTCACTTCTCCATCCATCCAGTGCCACCATACGTAAGGCCGCGCAGCGCGCTCGGGCTCCTGGAAACGGGAAATCAGCGAATCAACCGGCACTGAGGCCGTAATAAATAACAGTAGAGAAGCAAGTATAGTCATAATCATACAAATTTAATGATTTTCAGGGAGAAAAATAACTATATTTGCATATATGAGAAGATTATCGACGCTGCTTTCCATTGCACTTATACTCTGTGCGTGCGGTCACAGGAACGCCGCGCAGGAAACCGAAGAAGAAAAAGTCTGGCCCCTGGGCTTCAATACCGACACATTGTTCGTCAAAGAGAGCAAAGTTGCCTCCGGAGAGGTCTTCAGCAAGTTGTTCACACGGCTCGGAATGAGCGGCCAGGATGCGCAGAGGCTTGTCTACGCCTGCGACAGCACCTTCGACGTACGCAGACTGCGTGCCGGCAACAAGGTGGACGCCTATTATTGCGGAGACACCCTCGCCCCGGTGCTGCGTTACGTGGTTTATGAACGCGACCGCATCAATTCCACGGTTTTCAAATGCTACGACTCGCTTGCCGTGTGGAACGTCGCGAAACAGGTGGACACCGTTCGCAAATATACCGATGTCACCATCAGCAGTTCTCTTTGGAACGACATGATCGCCGCCGGCGCTTCTCCCCTTCTCATACTTGAACTGGCGGACGTGTACGCCTGGACCGTCGACTTCTTCGGCCTTCACGAAGGCGACCGTTTCCGTGCATTCTACCGTCAGAGGGTCGTGGAAGATGAAGTCATTGACATTCAGGGCATAGACTTCGCCCAGTACACCCGCGGCGCGGACACTCTTTATGCCATACGCTACGATCAGGGCGACAACGGCAACAAATACTGGAACCAGAAGGGAGAATCCATGCGCAAGGCCTTCCTCAAGGCACCTCTCAAATTCACCCGCATCAGCAGCAAGTTCAGCTACCACCGAGTTCATCCCATCCACGGCGTGGTCCGTCCCCATACCGCAGTCGACTATGCGGCTCCTTCAGGGACTCCGGTTCACGCCCTCGGTGACGGTGTCGTACTGTCCGCAGGCTGGGGCAGCGGCGGTGCCGGCAAGATGATAAAGATACGGCACAACAGCGTATACACCACCGGCTACCTGCATCTCAGGGGCTTTGCCAAGGGCATCAAGGCCGGTACGCGCGTTCAGCAGGGGCAGGTAATCGGATATGTCGGAATGACCGGGTCCGCAACCGGCCCTCACCTCGATTTCCGCGTATGGAAGAACGGCACTCCGGTCGATCCGCTTAAACTGGAATCGCCCTCTGCGGAGCCCATCAAGAAAGAGAATCTCCCTGCGCTTGACTCGCTCTACAGGCAGTACAAGGCGGAAATGGCCGGTTATGGAAATTAAGCCCATCGCATATTTCCGTTCCCCCTTGGGAGAAAAATTCGGCACTCCGCGCCAGGCCGGGCTGGTGCCGGATCTGCCCGGGACAGTGGAGTTCTGCGAGGGCTTCAAGCCGGAGATGCTGGACGGTCTGGAGGGTTTCGATTATCTCTGGCTGATCTGGGGATTCAGCCTTAACAACCCGGATTCTGCCGCGGCTTCGAAGGTCCGTCCTCCCCGTCTGGGCGGCAACGAAAAAGTCGGCGTGTATGCGACCAGATCCCCTTACAGACCTAATCCCATAGGCCTTTCTTCCGTAAGAATCGCCGGGATAAATGCTGCTGCCGGCCGTATCGAGGTGCTGGGTGCCGACCTCGTGGACGGAACTCCCATCTTCGACGTAAAACCCTATATCGAATACGCCGACTCTCATCCTGGAGTCCGCTCCGGCTTTGCCGGGGCTGCTCCGAGCAGGCTCGAGGTAAAATTCGAAAATGAGGGAGAATACGATCCCGTACTCGCCGAGATTCTGTCGCAGGACCCCCGCCCTGCTTACCACGACGATCCGGAAAGAATTTACGGCCTGAACTATTCAGGCCGCAACGTCAGATTCAAAGTCGATGGAGACTGTCTTACAGTTTTGACTGTCAGCGAATTATAGTTCGTAGATTTCGGCTTTCACCGAGACCTCGCTGTCTTCGGCCGCGACAATCTCGAAAGAAGGTGTCGTCTTGTAGAACCTGAATCCTACGGACGCCTCACCGGGGGTATCCCGATGCAGGGTGTAAACGCGGTCCTCCAGTTTCCAGTCGGCAGGTCTTGCATCGCGATGAATATGATCTTTCACGCGAAGTTCCAGGGCGCCTTTGAAATTCAGATGTATGGTCATAGCGGAGAAATCCCCCGCCTCCAGGGCAGGACTCTGCCAGCTCTCCCCCGCAGCGAGGGAAAGCTGTTCAGAAAGCGTCGAGGCAGCTTCGCGCCCCTCAGTCTGATTCCAATGGAAATCGGACAGCTGAATGGCGGCACCGTCGTGCAGGGACTGCAGCTCGTGGGGTGAAGGGAATATGGAAGACTGGCAGGGATGTCCGGCATTCTGCAACGAGTCGATGAAGGCGCCATTCTGCATGTCGTACTTCATGGTGCTCATTCCGCATCTTCCTCCGATCTTCTCCAGCCCCTCTATGGTATTGGAGGCGCTGGTGCGGCCGGGATCCCACAGGATCAGGCAGTCGGAAAAACTTCTTGCGACCTTCATCGCCGAATAATTCTCGTCGAAGGCTATCCATCTGTCTCCTAGGATTTTATGCGCTAATTTGTAAGACTCCAGCACCTTGCTGTGTAGCATTGGCACAACTCCCGTCTTCTTGCATGTGAGGAGCATTTCTTCGAGCGTCGGGATGGGAGTGCGCTTTGCGGGGTCGGAAGATTCCAGGACAAAATCGCGACGCAGGTCGTCGAAGAGCATGGCGTCGACACGCACAGGCTTGCCTATCTTGGAATAGTCGGAAGCATTCCGCATTGTACGGTTGATGGTTCCGTCGTGCATCACGACCATTTTCTGGTCGAGGGTGTACTTGACATCGAGTTCTATTACAGGATAGCCGTAACGGGCGGCCATTTCGATGCCGTAAGTACTGTTTTCCGGGATGTAATACTCGCCGGTGTCAGGTTCCCTGAGCCAGCAGCCGCGGTGGGCGGCGTTGAAACTCTCCTCCGTAAAAGTAGAAGAAGAGCAGGCCTGAAGTAGTATCAGGCCTGCAATCATCATTTTTTTCATGCTTTGAGTATGGGGTTTCTGGCCGCTGCGGTCTCGTCGGGACGCCCGATCGGGGCATTGTGCGGAGCACCATGAAGTATGTCCGGATCCTCCGCCGCTTCCGCTGCTATCTTCTTCATCACGGCTATGAATTCGTCCAGAGTCTCCAGAGATTCGGTCTCGGTAGGCTCTATCATCAGTGCCTGATGGAACAGCAGAGGGAAGTATATGGTCGGAGCATGGAATCCATAGTCGAGCAGCCTCTTTGCTACGTCGAGCGTGGTCGCGCCGGCTTTGCCTTCGCGCGCACCGTCGTTGATCAGACCGTCGAATACGAACTCATGTTTGCAGACCGTGGGTATGGGGAGCTTGTAGCAATCCTTCAGGGATTCTTTGATGTAGTTAGCTGAAAGGGTTGCAAGAGGTCCGGCCATCTTCACGTTCTGTCTGCCAAGCATAAGTATGTAGGCATAAGCGCGGAGCATGACTCCGAAATTGCCGTGGAAACCGGAGGTCTTCGGGATGCGGAGATAAGGGAGGACTCTCTCCCCCACTCCCACGGGGCCGCTTCCGGGACCGCCTCCGCCGTGAGGGGTGGAGAAGGTCTTGTGCAGATTCAGGTGCATGATGTCGAATCCCATGTCGCCGGGACGGACCTTGCCGAGCAGTGGATTCATATTGGCTCCATCATAATAAAGAAGGCCGCCGCACTCGTGCACAAGTTTCGCGATTTCACAGATCTGACGTTCGAAAAGTCCGAGGGTGTTGGGATTGGTCATCATTATGCCGGCGACATCCGGACCGAGCAAAGGCTTGAGGGACTCTACGTCAACCAGTCCGTCGGCACCGGACTTCACTTCAACGATCTGCAGGCCGCAAACGGCGGCGGATGCAGGGTTGGTTCCGTGGGCGCTGTCGGGAACGATCACCTTTACGCGGGCGGAATCTCCCCTGGCCATATGGTACTCCCGCATCAGCATGAGACCTGTGAGTTCTCCGTGTGCACCTGCGCAGGGCAGGAAAGTGAAATGCTTCATGCCGGTGATGGCTGCAAGCGCGGCGTCCAGTCCGTCTATGACTTCCTGTGCGCCCTTGACGGTCTCCGCAGGCTGCAGGGGGTGCAGGCCGGAGAATCCGGGGTGACTTGCAATTTCTTCGTTGATTTTGGGATTGTACTTCATAGTGCAGGATCCCAGCGGATAAAAGCCGGTATCCACGCCGAAGTTCATCTGACTCAGGTTAGTATAGTGCCTCACCACATCCACTTCGCTGACCTCGGGAAGATCAAGTCCGGATTCCCTCAGCAAATTGGCGGGGATGGTGGCAACGGGATACTGCTGCGCAGAAGGCAGCGAGTAGCCAGTACGGCCGGGGTGACTGAGTTCGAAAATCAATTTGTCGTAATACCTCATAATGCAATCTCCTTTACAACCGCGACAAGAGCATCTATCTCCTCTCTGGTCCGATTTTCAGTTACACAGAAAGTCACATAGCCATCAAGCTCGAGGGCGCCGAAGAAACCGGCATCCAGCAGTTTCTGCTGGAGCTTGTCGACAGGAACCAAAGGCTTGAGACAGAATTCTTTGAGGAAAGGCCTGCCGGGGAAAGCTTCCTCGAAACGGCCTGTCTTCAGGAGTTCATCGTAAAGGTAATGGGCTCCGGCGCAGGAGATTTCATTGACCTTCCTGAGCCCTTCGGGTCCCATCAGCGACAGATAAACGGTCACCCAGAGAGCCATCAAGCTCTGATTGGAGCAGATGTTCGATGTGGCCTTCTCGCGGCGTATGTGCTGCTCGCGGGCCTGCAGGGTAAGCACGAAGCAGCGTCTGCCCTCCGCATCGGCAGCCTGACCGACGATACGTCCGGGGAGCTTGCGCATATACTCGCTCTTGCAGGCAAGGAATCCCACATAGGGCCCGCCGTAGCAGAGAGGAATGCCGAGCGACTGGCCGTCGCCCACAGCTATGTCAGCGCCCCATTCCGCAGGCGTCTTCAGCACTGCAAGGGCGGACGGATCACAATATTCGATAAGGAGGGCACCGGCGGCGTGTACGGCATCGGCAACTCCTGAAAGATCCTGTATCACGCCGTGACGGCAGATGGAAGGAACGATTACTCCGGCGACATCCGGTCCGAGTTCTTCCAGGACGTCCCAGGCATACACGACCTCGATGTCCGGATATTTCAGATAGGTCTTGACGACGTCGAGCACGTTCTGCATCAACTTGGTGGATACAACCACCTTGTTGCGCTTGCGAGTGCAGGCGACAGCCATCCTGAGGGCCTCTGCGGCGGCGGAAGGGCCGTCGTACATCGAGGCGTTGGAGACATCCATTCCGGTAAGACGGCAGACCATGCTCTGCCACTCGAAGATGTAACGCAGAGTTCCCTGCGAAATCTCGCACTGGTAAGGCGTATATGCAGTCAGGAACTCGGAACGGGAGGTGATGTAGGGAATCACGGAAGGCACGTAATGGTCGTACGCGCCCTGTCCGACGAACACTTTCAACTTCGTATTCTTCCTGCCGAGTCCGTCAAAGAAATTACGAACTTCCTGCTCGCTGAGAGCATCCGGAAGTTCGTATTCCTTTTTGTAGATGAAATCCGCGGGCACGTCGGAGTAGAGATCGTCCAGGCTGCGGACGCCTATCCTCTCCAGCATTATGCGGATATCATCTTCAGTATGGGGGAAATATGCGAATCCAGCCATCTTACTTGGCGATTTCTGCATAAGCGGCGGCATTGAGCAGGCCGTCGAGTTCCGACGTGTCACTCATTTCCACCTTGATGATCCACGCACCGTAAGGGTCCTCGTTGATGAGTTCAGGCTTGTCCTCGAGTTCCTCGTTCACGGCGACCACAGTCCCGCTGACCGGAGAATAAAGCTCGCTGGACGCCTTGACGCTCTCGAGGGCTCCGAAGTCTTCGCCGCTTGCGACAGTGTCTCCTTCCGAGGGCACATCCACATAAGTGATGTCACCCATTTCTTCCTGTGCGAAATCGCTGACGCCAATGATGGCGATGTTTCCGTCTACCTTGACCCACTCGTGGGATTCACTGTAGAGAAGTTCGTCTAAAATCTTGCTCATTTCTTATAATTTGTCTGGTAAAATCTCTTTTTGACCGTGACGCCGGGGAATACCTTGTGGCGTATCTGAATGTTGAGCGCCGTGCCCAGAGCCGCATAAGCGGCGTCCACGAGGGCGAAGCAGATACTCTTGTCGAGCGTTATGGAATGGTATCCGGTGGTGACCACGCCCACCACGGTGCCGTCGTCCAGCACTACGGGATATCCCGCGCGCGGGATGGCCCTGTCTGCAATCTCGATGCCGACGAGCTTGCGGGCGACGCCTTCTGCCTTCTGCTTCACAAGCGCTTCCTTGCCTATGAACTCTTCCTTGTCCAGTTTGCAGAACATCGAGAGTCCGGCCATGACGGGGGAAATTTCCGCTGTGAGTTCATCCCCGTAGAGAGGAAGCCCGGCCTCGAAGCGGAGGGTGTCCCTGCAGCCGAGGCCGCAAGGGACCACGCCTGCGGCGAGGAAAGTCTTCCAGAGAT
>Ga0310695_10001008_pt1 | contig 68642 bp, 54 predicted proteins | sample RumenRJG_04DNA_FD_203882 | JGI IMG/M metagenome (GOLD analysis project Ga0310695, IMG submission 203882) | Bovine rumen microbial communities from Lethbridge, Alberta, Canada - RJG_04 (v2) (version 2) | ecosystem: Host-associated > Mammals > Digestive system > Stomach > Rumen | place: Canada... | reverse complement strand
GAACAGAGAAGTTAAGCCCGCCATCGCCGATGGTACTGCAATGCAATGCGGGAGAGTAGGTAGCCGCCTTCTTTATTTAACAGAGAGAGTCCTGGATTTCGAAAGATACCAGGACTCTCTTTTTTTTACCTTTTTAATACAAATCTATCAGAATGTTTGTAAGTTAAAGATAAAAATACTATCTTTGCACTATCTTTTTATATTAAAGAAATATCAGGTGATTATTATATTCTAACTTAAATAGGTAAAGATATGAAAAAAGTATTAGTAGCCATCATGGCAATGTTTTGTTCGATGAGCAGTTTCGCTCAGTACAGCAGTGGCGGTTTTTCACTTGATGAGGAGAATATCTACTGGGGCGTTCGTTTCGGTATGACTGCAGCCTCTTTGAGTGGTGACCTTGATGCTAGCTCCAAAGTGGGTATGACACTTGCAGGTATTGTTGGTCTTCGTCCTTCTGATAATACACCGGTGTTTATTGAAAGTGGTCTTTATTATACGGAGCGTGGTGGTAAGAATGGCACTTACGATGTTGTAAAACGTGCTCCAGCGGGTTCTGTTACCCGCGTTGGTTATAATATTCTTGAGATCCCTCTTACAATTAAGTATGGCTTAAAAGTTTCTGACCAAATTGCTGTCCTGCCATTCTTTGGTCCTTATTTCTCGTATGCGATTTCTGGTAAGACTAAACAGACAGTGAACGGTACAACTGAATCTGAATCGGTTGGAACCTTTGATGAAAAAAAAGCATGTCATGGTGGTTTGAATCGCGCAAGCATGGGCCTAAAACTTGGTGTTGGTGCTGAGTACAATAAGATATATCTTGAATTAGGTTATCAGTTTGGCATTACAAACATAGCAAAAGAAGAGAACTTCTCTGGCCGTAGTAATGCCTTCTTTGCAAACATTGGTGTGAACCTCTAATTTTTAACATAACACTTAGAATCCCTTCCTGCTTGCAGGGAGGGATTTGTCGTTACAGAGAAGCAAGTGCAATATTCTTGCAAATCTTCCGTTCCTTAATTATGCAATGGACTGACCAAATCCGCTCTGTTAAGATTATTCTCGTGGTGGCTGCTATAGTTATAGCGGTAGCCAGTCTTGTGGTCAGCCATTATCTGGTGAGGGATTTGGCCATAGAAGAGAGGAGTAAGATGAGTGTGTGGGCAGAGGCCATGCGTACGCTGAATCTTGCTGATGAAAATACCGATCTCAATTTGGTTTTGAAGGTTATTGATGAGAACAATACGATTCCCGTTGTGGTGACTGACAAACAAGGAAATGTGCAGACATTCCGTAATGTGGATTTGAAAGGGAAAACATACGAGGACAGCCTTCAGATGGCTGCTACTATTGCTGAGAAGATGTTCGCATCCGGGCGTTATATCCGCATTTTTATGGAGGACAAGAAAGACTATATCGATGTCTGCTACGATGAATCGGTAATGATCAAGCGTCTGAATGTCTATCCCATCGTGCAACTAGGTGTGGTAATGATCTTTGTGGTGGTGGCTATTTTTGCCTTGCTTACCTCCAAGCGAGCGGAGCAGAATAAAGTATGGGTGGGACTCTCCAAAGAAACAGCTCACCAATTAGGAACGCCCATTTCAAGTCTGATGGCATGGACGGAGATACTGAAAGAAACTTATCCTGACGATGATTTGATTCCTGAGATGGACAAAGATGTGAAACGTTTGCAATTGATAGCGGAGCGTTTCTCAAAGATCGGTTCTTTGCCCGAGCCAGTACCTTCCAGTTTGATAGAAGTAATGAACCATGTGATAGACTACATGGATCGCCGTACCTCTCACAAGGTGAAGATGGAAAAAGTTTTTCCGCCGCAGGATATCATCGTTAAAATCAACGCATCCCTTTTTGAATGGGTTATCGAGAACCTTTGCAAGAATGCCGTGGATGCCATGGAAGGTTCGGGGCGTATCACTCTTTTCATGCAGGACGAAGGAGACAAGGTGGCCATAGAAGTCTCAGATACAGGAAAGGGTATCAAGAAAAAGGATATCGGTAATGTTTTTAAACCTGGCTTTACCACAAAAAAACGTGGATGGGGACTGGGACTTTCATTAGCCAAGCGAATCGTGGAAGAATATCACAAAGGACATATCTATGTGAAAAGCAGTGAAGTGGGGAAGGGCACCACCTTCCGTATAGAACTTCCGAAATAAAGAATTACTTTATTTGTTTAAGACGTTGTTGAAATCGTAGCTAATTCAGATTATTGCACACGCTGGGGCACATTGTGCGAAAAAGCTGATTCTCAATGCGAAAAAAAGAAGTTGCGGGTTAATTTCTTTTGAAATTCCTTTGTTTTTTGCTCACTTCTTTGTACCTTTGCACCCCAAAGTGTGGACATGAAGCGTCTTCACTCGGATAGATTATGTGTAGTTTAGAGTCCTTAAAGATAGACTTGAAAGGTCTGAAGGAAGGCGCGACTGCCTTGGAATACGACCTTGATGATGCCTACTTCGGGGCTATAAACGGCTCAGAAGTAAGCAGGGGTAATGTGCATGTGTCGCTGTCTATACGCAAGGCTAACGGCTTTTTTGAACTCCTGTTCCATACGGAAGGCACGGTAATCGTTCCTTGTGATCGCTGTCTCGACGATATGGAACAGCCCGTTGCGGCTGATAATCGCCTGACAGTTAAACTCGGAGCCGAGTATAGCGAAGACGATGATTGGGTAATCATCGACGAGAATGAGGGAATCCTCGATCTCTCCTGGTTTATCTACGAATTCATAGCCTTGGCCATTCCCATCCAGCACGTTCACGAACCTGGCAAGTGTAACGCTGCTATGATAGAGGCTCTTGAAGAGCATTCCGCTGCCCGAAGCAGTGATGCGGATGACCAACAGAGCATTGACCCACGCTGGGAAGCTCTTAGCAAGTTAAGAGCAAAGAGTGAAGAGTGAAAACTCTTCCGTACAGAAAAAGTAAATTTTAAATTAAAAATAGTAAATTATTATGGCACATCCTAAAAGAAGACAGTCAAAGACTCGTACACTGAAGCGTAGAACTCACGACAAGGCAGTGGCTCCCACACTGGCAGTTTGCCCTAACTGTGGTGCATATCACATCTATCACACTGTATGCCCCACTTGCGGTTACTACCGCGGCAAGATTGCTATCGTAATGGACGAAGCTGCTGAATAATGAGCAAGATTAACGCAATAATCACAGGTGTTGGCGGATACGTGCCCGACTATGTTCTCAATAATGAAGAACTGTCGCGTATGGTTGAGACCAATGACGAGTGGATTATGTCGCGTGTCGGCATTAAAGAGCGCCGAATTCTTAATGAGGAAGGTCTGGGCACGAGTTATATGGCCCGTAAGGCTGCCAAGCAATTGCTCCAGAAAACAGGAACGGATCCTGGCAGCATCGATGCCATTATCGTGGCTACCTCAACGGCAGACTACAAGTTTCCCAGTACAGCCTCTATCGTGTTGGGCAAAATTGGCTTGAAGAATGCCTTTGCCATGGATTTCTCAGCTGCTTGTTGCGGATTCCTCTATACACTTGATGTTGCCGCCGGCATGATTCAGAGCGGTCGATACAAGAAAATCATCGTCATCGGTGCCGATAAGATGTCATCGATCGTTGATTATCAGGACCGCCAGACTTGTCCGCTATTCGGTGACGGAGCAGCTGCCGTGCTGCTTGAGGCTACTGAGGAAGAGAATATCGGCGTGATGGACAATTATTTCCGTACAGATGGCAAGGGTTTGCCCTTCCTTCACCTGAAAGCAGGTGGTTCGGTCTGTCCTCCATCCCATTTCACGGTGGACCATCGTTTGCATTACCTCTATCAGGAGGGACGTACCGTGTTCCGTTATGCCGTAACATCGATGAGCGATGATTGTGTGCTGATTGCCGAGCGCAACGGTCTCAACAAAGACAACATCCGTTTCATCGTTCCTCATCAGGCTAATATCCGCATCATAGAAGCCGTGGCAAAGCGTCTGGAATTGCCGATGGAGAAGGTGATGGTGAATATCGAGCATTTCGGTAACACGAGTGCAGCCACTATCCCATTGGCTCTTTGGGAGAATGAACCTTTGCTCAAGAAAGGCGACAACCTGATTCTTACAGCTTTTGGCGCCGGATTTGTCCATGGCGCGAGCTATTTGAAGTGGGCTTACGACGGAAAGTAAAGAATAACCGCAGATTACGCAGATTACACAGATTATTGGGTCTTTCTGATCAATCTGCGTAATCTGCGTAATTTGCGGTTTTTAATTATTTGATAATATGCATAAGGCAGGATTCGTTAATATAGTGGGAAACCCGAACGTAGGAAAGTCTACGCTTATGAACCAGTTGGTAGGTGAGCGTATTTCAATAGCCACGTTCAAGGCGCAGACTACGCGTCACCGCATCATGGGCATCGTGAACACTGATGATATGCAGATAGTGTTTTCGGACACTCCCGGTGTGCTCAAACCTAACTATAAGCTACAGGAATCGATGCTCGCATTCTCTGAGAGTGCGTTGGCCGATGCCGATGTACTGCTTTATGTAACCGACGTCGTAGAGAATCCAGAAAAGAATATGGATTTCTTGGCGAAGGTGCAGAAAATGACTATACCAGTCATTTTGCTTATCAATAAGATTGATGAGCTGCAGAGTTCTCCGAATATTCAGAGAAAACAGAAAGCGCAGAGTTCTCAGGAGAGTCTTACTGCAATTGTCGAGAAATGGCACACGCTGCTTCCCAATGCGGAGATTCTGCCCATTTCGGCAAAGAACAAGTTCGGCGTGGATATGCTGCTTAAGCGCATCAAGGAACTGCTGCCCGAGAGTCCGGCTTATTTCGATAAGGAGCAACTTACCGACAAACCTGCCCGTTTCTTTGTTTCGGAAATCATCCGCGAGAAGATTCTGCTCTACTATGACAAGGAGATTCCTTATAGTGTGGAGGTTGTAGTAGAGAGCTTCAAGGAGACGGAAAAGAACATCCATATCCGCGCAATAATCTACGTGGAGCGTGACTCCCAGAAGGGAATCATCATCGGCCATCAGGGTGTGGCGTTGAAGAAAGTGGGTGCGGAGAGCCGCAAGGCCTTGGAGCGTTTCTTCGGCAAGAGTATCTATCTGGAAACCTATGTGAAGGTGGATAAAGACTGGCGCTCTTCGCAGAAGGAGCTCAACAACTTCGGATATAATCCCGAATAGTTGCTGTGCTGATGGATAAATAAATTTGAAAGAAAAAAGGAGAAAAGATATATGGGAAACTTAGTAGCCATTGTAGGACGCCCCAATGTAGGCAAATCCACATTGTTCAACCGTTTGACCAAAACCCGTCAGGCTATTGTCAGCGACGAGGCTGGAACGACACGTGACCGTCAGTATGGACATTGCGACTGGAACGGACGAGAGTTTTCTGTGGTGGATACCGGTGGATGGGTTGTTAACTCGGACGATATCTTCGAAGAGGAAATCCGAAAGCAGGTGATGGTGGCCACCGAAGAGGCCGACTTACTGCTGTTCCTTGTCGATGGACAGAACGGCCTGACCGATTGGGACAGTGATGTGGCGAAGATTCTGCGCCGCACGAAGTTGCCAGTTATCCTCGTGGTAAACAAAGTGGACAACAATGAAGACCTCTATGTTTCCGGAGAGTTCTACAAGTTAGGCCTTGGCGATCCCATATGTGTCAGTGCTGCTACTGGTTCGGGAACGGGCGATTTGCTCGACCTTGTTTTGGAGAAATTGCCCGAGAAGAGCGGTGATCAACTTGAAGAGGGTATTCCCCGCTTTGCTGTGGTGGGCCGTCCCAATGCAGGAAAAAGCAGTATCATCAACGCTTTTATCGGTGAGGAACGTCATATCGTGACCGAGATAGCCGGTACCACCCGCGACAGTATCTATACCCGCTACGATAAATTCGGCTTTGATTTCTACCTGGTGGATACCGCCGGTATCCGTCGAAAGAATAAAGTCAGTGAGGACTTGGAGTTCTATTCCGTGATGCGCAGTATCCGTGCCATTGAGAATTCCGACGTCTGCATCCTGATGCTCGATGCCACCCGTGGCATTGAGGCCCAGGATATGAATATCTTCCAGTTGATACAGAAGAACCAGAAGTCGCTGGTGGTCGTGGTTAACAAGTGGGATCTTGTGGAAGACAAGTCGCAAAAGGCCATCAAGTATTTCGAGGATGTAATTCGCGAGCATCTGTCGCCGTTCAAGGATTTCCCTATCATTTTCGCATCGGCGCTTACCAAGCAGCGTATCTTCAAGGTGCTGGAGACGGCCAAGCAGGTCTATCTTAACCGCAAGGTGAAGATTGGAACGTCGAAACTCAATGAAGTGCTGCTTCCCATCATCGAAGCTACGCCACCGCCAAGCATCAAAGGTAAGTATATCAAGATCAAGTATATTTCGCAGGTTCCCGACACGCAGATTCCCACCTTTGTGTTCTATGCCAACCTGCCGCAGTATGTGAAGGAGCCTTACCGCCGGTTCTTGGAGAATCAGATTCGCGAGAATTGGACGCTGACAGGTTCGCCCATCAACGTGTTTATCCGTCAGAAATAAAATACTCGCCTGAACCTTCCCTTCATGGCATATCCTTCAGCTGTTATATGAGAAGAATCCTTTATTGCATTGTGGCTTTGCTACTCGTTGCCTGCGGTGACGGGAAGAAGCCCGACTTTGCCGCCGCCAATGCTGCCAAGGACTATTATAATTTGTTGCTGGAAGGGAAGGCTGATGCTTTTGTGGACAAGATGGATATGCAGGACAGCATTCCCGAAATGTACCGTGAACAGTTGGTTGCCAATATCAAGATGTATATGGCCCAACAGCAGTTGGAGCATCGTGGTATCAAGAAAGTGGAAGTGCAGAACTGTATTAACGATTCCCTTCAGCCCACGGCACAGGCTTTTCTGATGATTTGCTATGGTGACAGTACCGTGGAGGAAATAGTCGTTCCGATGGTGAAGCGCGATGGCAAGTGGCTGATGAGGTAAGGCCTTTTAAGGATTCCCTACTTTTTCTTTCATCTCTTCCTCCTTCACTTTCTTGAAGAGGTCAGAGGCGAAGATGAAGTCGTTGAGTTTCTTGTTCGTGGAAGTCATGATTTCATCTTTGGTGCCGTTCCATGCAGCCGTACCCTTATAAATAAAGATGATATTCTCACCAATGCCCATCACGGAGTTCATGTCGTGGGTGTTGATGATGGTCGTTGTGCTGTATTCTTGGGTGATGGAGTGTAGCAGGTCGTCAATCACCAAGGACGTCTTGGGGTCGAGTCCGCTGTTCGGCTCGTCACAGAAGAGATACTTTGGATTCAGGGCGATGGCTCGGGCAATAGCCACGCGCTTCTGCATACCGCCGGAGAGTTCGCCCGGATACTTCTGCTGGGCTTCAATCAGATTCACACGGTCCAGGCACTCCTGAGCTCTCTTCACCCTTTCCCTGTAATTCATCAAAGAGAACATATCCAGCGGGAACATCACGTTTTCCAATACCGACATGGAGTCGAACAGGGCTGCACTCTGGAAAATCATTCCCATTTCACGCCGCAGCATCACTTTCTCGTTCTTTGTCATGGCCACGAAGTTGCGGTCATCATAGAGAATCTCTCCCTTTGTGGGGTCGAGCAGTCCCACGATATTCTTCATCAGCACGGTCTTTCCGCTTCCGCTCTGTCCGATGATGAGGTTGGTCTTTCCGTTCTCGAAGCATGCGTTGATGTCATGCAGTACTTCTTTGTCCTCGAACGATTTGTACAAATGGTTTATCTGGATCATGACAGTAACTGCGTTAGGAACACATCGGAACAGAGAATAAGCACAGAAGAATTGACCACAGCCGTAGTGGATGCCTTACCTACTTCCACGGAACCACCTTCCACCGTATAGCCGAAGAATGATGAAACGCTGGCGATGATGAAGGCGAAGAACAGGCTCTTGATGATAGACATCCAGACGAACCACTGGTTGAAGTCGTGCTGCAGGCCGAGGGTCAGGTCGTCGGGAGAGAGAACGTGCCCGATGTAGGCCGTTGCGTAAGCGCCAAGGATACCCATGCCCGAAGAGAAGATAACCAGGAACGGCATCATGGTAATCAGTCCCATGATTTTGGGGAGTATAAGGTATGATGCCGAGTTCACTCCCATGATTTCCAGCGCGTCGATCTGCTGTGTCACGCGCATGGTTCCTAGTTCGGAGGCAATGTTTGAACCTACTTTACCTGCCAGTATCAGACACATGATACTTGAAGAGAATTCCAGCAGCATAATCTCGCGGGTGGTATAGCCGCTCACCCATCGCGGCATCCAAGGGCTCTGGATGTTGAGCTTCATCTGGATGCAGATCACAGCTCCGATGAAGAACGAGATGAGCAGCACGATGCCGATGGAGTCAACGCCCAGCTGCGCCATCTCTTTCACGTATTGTTTCCAGAACATCCGGTAGCGCTCGGGACGCGAAAACGTGCGTCCCATCAATACGAGGTATCTGCCCAGTGCAGCAAGCCATTTATAGATGAACATAGGTCTCTGATGTCAATTTGTGTGCAAAGTTAGTGAAAACAGATGAAAAAGCAAAGTTTTGTTTTGATTTTTGCGAGAATTGCACTAACTATTCATAAGTAAAGGCTGCATTCGGGAATCCCAAACAAAAAAGTTCTTTTTTCTTTTGTTATTCCGCTCATTTGCTGTAACTTTGCAACCAAATTTGCAAGTAGATGGAAGACGAGTTGTTGAACGACAGTGAAAAATTCACAAAGACGGAAGGGTCGATGACGCTTCGCACCGAAGGACTGGTGAAGCGATACGGCAAGCGCACGGTGGTCAATGATGTCTCGATCAACGTGCGGCAGGGCGAAATCGTTGGACTGCTGGGTCCTAATGGTGCCGGAAAGACCACCTCTTTCTATATGACAACGGGTTTGATTATCCCTAATGCCGGCCACATTTATCTGGACGACAAGGAGATAACCAAATACCCCGTCTATAAGCGTGCTCGAGCCGGTGTGGGCTATCTGCCCCAGGAAGCTTCCGTTTTCCGTAAACTCAGCGTGGAGGACAATATCATGGCCGTATTGGAGATGACGGGCCGTCCCCGCGAATATCAGCTGAAGAAGTTGGAGTCGCTCATCAAGGAACTCCGCTTGGAAAAGGTCCGCAAGAACCTCGGTGATCGTCTTTCCGGTGGTGAACGCCGCCGTACGGAGATTGCCCGCTGCCTGGCAATCGATCCTAAGTTCATTATGCTTGATGAACCGTTTGCCGGTGTGGACCCCATTGCCGTGGAGGATATCCAGCATATCGTGTGGCAGTTGAAATATCGCAATATCGGTATTCTTATCACGGACCACAATGTACACGAGACGCTTTCCATCACAGACCGTGCTTACCTGCTTTTCGAAGGCCGCATCCTCTTCAAGGGTTCTCCCGAAGAACTTGCTGCCAACCCCATTGTGAAAGAAAAGTATTTGGGACGCGATTTCGAACTCCGTCAGAAGGACTTCCAGTTGATTGACGAAGAAAAACGCCGCAAAGAAGCCGAAGAAGCCGGGTAGCTTTTCCATGCTTTGTTTCCAAAGTCTGGAGGCGATAGTTCCAATGTTTGGAACCGGCAGTTTTAAAGTCTGGAACTGTTAGTTCTAAAGCCTGGAACCAGTAGTTCCAATGGGTGGAACTGTAGTTGATGCAGAGTGGCAAGGAAGTGTGTACGTTTTATTTTGGCCCTTTCATGTCTTCGGAAGAGGTTAAAAAAACAAATTTTTCCACATTATTTAATGTAATTAGCGAATTTCTTGCTACCTTTGCATCCCAAAATGCAAATTAACAATTAATTAGATACAAAACAAGATGAAAGTAACATTCGAGAATGCCGACAAAGTGAATGGCTTGATGACCATCACGGTAGAGGAGGCAGACTTCAAGGAAAATGTCGAGAAGACACTGAAGAATTATCGTAAGAAGGCCAATGTGCCAGGTTTCCGTGCAGGTCAGGTACCAATGAGCCTGATTAAGCGTCAGGTGGGAACCAGCGTGAAAGTGGATGAGATTAACAAGCTCGTAGGCCAGGAGATCTACAAGTATGTTCAGGAGAATAAGATTCAGATGCTGGGCGATCCCCTGCCTTCTGAGAAGCAGCAGCCGGTGGATGTGGAGAAGGACGCTCCCTATACGTTCGTCTTCGACATTGCCGTGGCTCCTGAATTTGAGATTAAGTTGAGCGGCCACGATAAGGTTGACTACTATACCATCAAGGTGGACGACAAACTGATAGACCAGCAAGTGGATATGTATGCCAGCCGCGGCGGTCACTACGACAAGGTGGATAGCTATCAGGAGAACGATATGCTGAAGGGTGATCTGCGCGAACTGGATGCCGAGGGCAACACCAAGGAAGACGGCATCACCGTGGAAGAGGCCATTATGCTGCCTAATTATATTAAGGTGGACGACCAGAAGAAACTGTTTGACGGTTGCAAACTGGGCGACATTATTACCTTCAATCCCAAGAAAGCCTATCCTGAGAACCTTGGCGAGATCAGTTCGTTGCTGAAGGTGAGCCGTGAGGAGGCTGAGAAGATTGACGCCGATTTCTCTTATCAAATAACCGAAATCAGCCGCTACGTGAAGGCAGAGGTGAACCAGGACCTCTTCGATCAGGTGTTTGGCAAGGATGCCGTGAAGGACGAGAAGGAGTTCCGTGAGCGTATCGCCGAGACACTGAAGGCCCAGTTCGTGGTGGACAGTGATTTCAAGTTCATTCAGGACTTGCGCGCCCATTGCGAGAAGAAGGTGGGCACGCTGACATTCCCCGATGCCTTGTTGAAGCGCATTATGCTTAACAACAATAAGGACAAGGGTGCCGACTTCGTGGAGAAGAACTACGAGATGAGCATCAAGGAACTGACTTGGCACCTCATCAAGGAGCAACTCGTGGCTGCTAACAATATCAAAGTGGAGGATGCCGATGTGAAAGAGGCAGCTAAGGAAGCCGCCCGCGCACAGTTTGCCCAATATGGAATGAACAACGTGCCTGATGAGTATCTCGAGAACTATGCTGAGGATATGCTCAAGAAGAAGGAATATGTTGACAATCTGGTGGATCGCTCCATTGATCGCAAACTCACCGAGGTCCTCAAGAATGTGGTGAAACTGAACCCGAAAGAGGCTACTCTCGAAGAGTTTAACAAGATGATGGAATCGAAATAACATTTTTTAGGAAATATTTTTTCCTCCAAACAAAGGGTTATCCGTTTTTTTTCTTATCTTTGTATTAAGAAAAAGGCGGATAACCTTTTTTGTGCTTCTTTGAACGAAGCAAATGATAAATGATAATAGAAAAACGAGAAAGAAAAAAATGAACGATTTTAGAAAATATGCTACGCAGCATATGGGAATGAGCAGCATGGTGCTCGATGATGTTATGAAAGTTCAGTCACAGTATCTGAATCCCTATATATTGGAGGAACGCCAGTTGAATGTGACGCAGATGGACGTGTTCTCACGACTGATGATGGACCGTATCATCTTCCTTGGCACACAGATTGACGACTATACGGCCAATACGTTGCAGGCCCAGTTGCTTTATCTGGACAGCGTGGACCCCGGTAAGGACATTTCCATCTATATCAATTCACCTGGTGGAAGCGTGACGGCGGGTCTCGGCATCTATGACACGATGCAGTTTATCAGCAGTGACGTGGCCACCATCTGTACGGGTATGGCTGCCTCGATGGCTGCCGTGCTGCTCGTAGCTGGGCAGGAAGGCAAGCGTTCGGCACTGACTCATAGCCGCGTGATGATTCATCAGCCGCTTGGCGGCGTGCAGGGTCAGGCCAGCGACATGGAGATTGAGGTGAAGGAGATACAGAAGTTCAAGAAAGAACTCTATACCATCATCAGCAATCATTCGCACACTCCGTTTGAGAAAGTCTGGCAGGACAGCGACCGCAACTATTGGATGACTGCCGAGGAGGCTAAGGAGTATGGTATGATTGATACCGTGTTGGTGAAGAAACAATAAGGATTGAAGAAGTAAAGGACTAGGAATTTGTGGTAAAGAAAGTCTGTAATTTCTGCGGGAGAAGTGAGAGCGAAGTAAAGTTGCTCATAACGGGACTGAACGGCTATATCTGTGAAAACTGTGCCGAGCAGGCCCATGATATTGTTGTGTCAACAGGGCTTCTGAATAATGACAGGGAATCGCGGGGCGATAAGCCTTTCAAGATGAAGAAAGTGCCCAAGCCTCGCGAGATTAAGAAATATCTCGACGACTACGTTATCGGTCAGGATGAGGCTAAGCGGTTTCTTTCTGTGGCTGTCTATAATCATTATAAGCGCCTTCAGCAACCTTTGTCTGACAAGGGCGTGGATATAGAGAAGAGCAATATCATTATGGTGGGCTCTACGGGAACTGGCAAGACATTGCTTGCACGTACCATTGCCAAGTTCATCGATGTGCCCTTCACCATCGTGGATGCCACGGTTTTCACCGAGGCTGGCTATGTAGGTGAGGATGTGGAGAGTATTCTCAGTCGCCTTCTTCAGGTGGCTGATTACGACCAGGCTGCCGCTGAGCGCGGGATTGTCTTCATTGATGAGATTGACAAGATAGCCCGCAAAAGTGACAACCCCAGCATTACCCGCGACGTATCTGGAGAGGGTGTGCAGCAGAGCTTACTTAAGTTGCTGGAAGGCTCTATCGTGAATGTCCCTCCAAAGGGTGGGCGCAAGCATCCTGATCAGGACTATGTGCATCTGGATACCCGTAATATTCTCTTCATCTGCGGTGGCGCTTTCGACGGCATAGAGCGTAAGATAGCACAGCGTCTGAACACCCATGTGGTGGGTTATAGTTCCGTTCAGAATATCCGCAAAATTGATAAGGGAGACTTGATGAAGTACATCCTTCCGCAGGACTTGAAGTCGTTTGGCCTGATTCCGGAACTGATTGGTCGTCTGCCGGTATTGACTTATCTGAATCCGCTTGATCGGGCGGCGTTGCGGAGCATTCTCGTGGATCCTAAGAACTCCATTGTCAAGCAGTATGAGAAACTGTTTGAGATGGATGGTGTGAAACTCACGTTCACGGACGAAACGTTGGAGTATATCGTGGATCAGGCTGTGGAATACAAGTTGGGTGCCCGTGGACTCCGTTCCATCGTAGAGGCTGTGATGATGGATGCAATGTTTGAAATACCGTCAAAACGTGTAAAAACATTTGATGTTACTCTTGAGTATGCAAAAGAGCAGTTGGACAAAGCGCATTTGCAGAAATTGGAAAGCACTTAGCTGGCTATTGGATGAATTCTAATGAATAAACGATAATAATATAATTGATGCCTAACGAAATTGACCTGACCAAAAAATTGAAGCAATACTTCGGTTTCGATACCTTCAAGGGAGACCAGGAAGCGATTATCCGGAATGTCCTTGCAGGTAACGATACCTTCGTTCTCATGCCTACCGGTGGAGGAAAGAGTCTGTGCTATCAGTTGCCCTCCTTGATTATGGAGGGGACAGCCATTGTCATTTCGCCACTGATTGCCCTGATGAAGAATCAGGTGGATGTCATCAACGGCATGAGTGAGGAGGAGGGATTGGCGCACTATCTGAATTCTTCTCTCAACAAGGCCGCTATCGACTTGGTGAAAGAGGATATACTTTCGGGTAAGACCAAACTGCTCTATGTAGCTCCCGAATCCCTGACGAAGGATGAGTATGTGGATTTCCTGAAATCGGTCAAGATCAGTTTCTATGCCATTGACGAGGCCCACTGTATTTCGGAATGGGGACACGACTTCCGTCCAGAGTACCGACGTATACGTCCTATCGTGAACGAGATAGGAAAGGCACCAATTATTGCACTTACAGCTACGGCTACCGACAAAGTACGGACGGATATAAAGAAAAGCCTCGGCATACTGGATGCTCAGGAGTTCAAGAGCTCGTTTAACCGCCCGAATCTGTATTATGAAGTAAGGCAGAAACCAGGCAACGACGATGCCACCAATGCACAGATTGTGAAGTTTATCCGCCAGAATCCTGGTAAGAGTGGTATCATCTATTGCCTCTCACGTAAAAAGGTGGAGGAACTGGCCGCCGTGCTCTGTACCAATGATATCAAGGCAGCGCCCTATCATGCAGGCTTGGATTCGGCCACCCGTAATAAGACTCAGGATGATTTCCTACAGGAGGATATTGATGTCATCGTGGCCACCATAGCCTTTGGTATGGGTATCGACAAACCCGATGTGCGCTTCGTGATTCATTATGATATCCCTAAGAGTCTGGAAGGCTATTATCAGGAGACAGGACGTGCCGGACGTGATGGCGGAGAAGGCAAGTGTGTTGCTTTCTATCGCTATAAAGACCTCAAGAAACTCGAGAAATTTATGGAAGGCAAACCCGTTGCCGAACAGGATATCGGACGCCAGTTGCTGGCAGAGACGGCTGCCTATGCCGAATCTTCGGTATGTCGTCGTAAGATGCTGCTCCATTATTTCGGCGAGGAATATCCGCAAGACAACTGCGGCAATTGTGACAACTGCCTGCATCCTAAGACGAAACAGGAGGCGAAGGACGCACTTGTCGTCGTGCTCCTTGCTGTTCAGAAATTGAAGGAAGATTTTCGTTCCGACTATGTGATAGACTTTGTCACAGGCCATGCCACGGATGATATCGTCGCGCACAAGCATGATCAGTTGGAAGAATTTGGTTCCGGTGAGGATATGGACGACAAAATATGGAATCCTGTTATCCGTCAGGCACTGATTGCCGGTTATCTGAAAAAGGATGTTGAGAATTACGGCTTGCTGAAACTGACTTCTGCCGGAAAGAAGTTCTTGAAGTCTCCTGAGTCGTTTATGATTGTACTTGATAATGAGTTCAGCGATGACGATGATGATGAGACGGTAGAGGGACAGGGTGGTGCACTTGACCCCACACTCTTTGCCATGCTGAAAGACCTGCGCAAAAAGGTGGCCAAGCAGAAAGGCGTTCCTGCTTATGCGGTGTTCCAGGAAGGTTCATTGGAGCAGATGGCCACGGTCTATCCTGTCTCGCTCGAAGAGTTGCAGCAGGTTCAGGGTGTGGGTGCCGGCAAAGCCCGCAAGTTTGGTAAGGAGTTCGTGGAATTGATCAAACGCCATTGTGAGGAGAACGATATTGAACGTCCTGAGGATTTGCGTGTCCGTACGGTGGCCAAGAAGTCGGCCGTGAAGGTGAAGATTATCCAGAGTATTGACCGTCAGGTAGCGCTCGACGACATCGCCAATGCCCAAGGTCTGGAGTTCGAGGAATTGCTCGATGAAGTGGAGGCTATCGTTTATAGCGGTACAAAACTCAATATCGACTATTTCCTGGAGGAAGTGATGGATGATGACCATGTGGATGACATCTACGATTATTTCTCAGAGAGCGATACCGATGACCTTGCCACAGCTATGGAAGAACTCGGTGACGACTATTCGGAAGACGAAGTGCGTCTCGTTCGTATCAAGTTCCTTTCGGAAGTGGCCAACTGATATTGTTTGTAATCCACGTTAAATAGAATTAATCGTAACGATAAAAATGTGAAAGGTTTGCTCATATGACGGAAAATGTGTATCTTTGCACGCAATAAATTTTAAAGTACACTATGGCATCATTTGTTGCAGACAGAATTGTAATGGACGGTCTCACGTTTGACGACGTCCTTTTGATTCCCGCTTATTCAGAGGTACTGCCCCGTGAGGTAGAGTTGAAAACCAAGTTCTCTCGTAATATCGAGTTGAATATACCATTCGTGACGGCTGCTATGGACACCGTCACAGAATCGGCTATGGCTATTGCCATTGCCCGTGAGGGTGGCATCGGTGTGATTCACAAGAATATGTCTATTGAGGCTCAGGCCCGTGAGGTGGCTATTGTGAAGCGCGCAGAAAATGGTATGATATATGATCCCGTGACGATTCAGAAAGGGCGCACCGTACAAGATGCACTGATGATGATGTCGGAATATCATATCGGCGGTATTCCCGTGGTTGACGGAGAAGGCCATCTCGTTGGTATCGTGACCAACCGCGATTTGCGTTTTGAGCGCCGTTTAGATAAGAAGATTGACGAGGTGATGACTTCTGAGAATTTGGTGACTACCCATCAGCAGACAGACCTTGATGCGGCAGCAGATATTCTTCAGGCCAATAAGATAGAGAAACTTCCCGTTGTGGATAAGGATAACAAACTGGTAGGCCTGATTACTTATAAGGATATCACGAAGGCTAAGAACAAGCCTATGGCCTGTAAGGACGATAAAGGTCGTCTGCGCGTGGCTGCCGGAGTAGGTGTCACGGCTGATACCTTTGACCGTATTCAGGCTTTGGTGAATGCCGGTGTGGATGCCATCGTGATAGATACGGCTCATGGCCACTCGAAAAGCGTGATAGAAAAAGTACACGAGGCCAAGAAAGCCTTCCCCAACATTGAGATGGTGGTTGGTAATGTGGCTACGGGCGAAGCCGCCAAGATGCTTGTTGATAACGGTGCTGATGCCGTTAAGGTAGGTATCGGCCCGGGTAGCATTTGCACCACTCGCGTTGTGGCTGGTGTGGGTGTTCCTCAGTTGAGTGCCGTATATGATGTGGCATGCGCCCTGAAAGGAACTGGTATTCCCCTGATTGCTGACGGAGGTTTACGTTATAGTGGTGATATCGTGAAAGCCTTGGCTGCTGGTGGCTATTCTGTAATGATTGGTTCTTTGGTTGCCGGTACGGAAGAAAGTCCCGGTGATACCATCATCTTCAATGGGCGTAAATTCAAGAGTTATCGCGGTATGGGCTCGTTGGAGGCAATGGAGCACGGTTCGAGCGACCGTTATTTCCAAGGTGGTGTTAAGGACGTGAAGAAACTGGTGCCCGAAGGCATAGCAGGTCGTGTACCATATAAGGGAACCTTGCAGGAAGTTATTTATCAGATGACCGGTGGCCTGCGTTCCGGTATGGGATATTGTGGTGCTGCCACTATCGAGGACCTGCACCACGCCAAGTTTACGCGTATCACCAATGCTGGTATCTTGGAGAGTCATCCCCACGATATTTCCATTACCAGTGAAGCTCCTAACTATTCACGGCCGAATGAATAAGTACTAAGAGAAATCTATATATTAGGAAATGAAAGTTTTTCAGAAAAAAGCAATAGCAATGATGACCATGCTCCTTTGCGGGGGCATGGCTTTTGCACAGTCAGGCGATCCTGTGATTATGACGATTGCAGGTCAGCCGGTTTATCGCTCTGAGTTCGAGTACTCTTATAATAAGAACAATGCAGAAGGCGTGATTGATAAGAAGACCGTTGATGAATATGTGGACCTTTTTATCAATTATAAATTGAAGGTTCAGGCTGCACTGGACGCCAAACTTGATACGATGAAGTCGTACCAGCAGGAGTTTCGTACTTATCGTGACCAGCAGATAACCCCTTCGTTTGTGACCGATGAGGCTGTAGAGAAGGAAGCCCGTCAGGTGTACCAGAGTACGAAAGATGCCATCGGACCACGTGGCCTGATCATGCCGGCGCATATATTGGTGCTTCTTAACCAGAAAGCCACGGATGCAGAGCAGAAGGCAGCCAAGGTGCGCATCGATTCTATCTATCAGGCTTTGAAGCAAGGTGCCGATTTCTCCGAATTGGCAAAGAAGGTATCGCAAGATCCCGGATCGGCTAAAAATGGAGGTGTGTTGCCTTGGATAGGTCCGAACCAAACCTTAAAGGAGTTTGAAGATGCGGCCTATGCTTTGAAGGTTGGCGAGATGTCGCAGCCCGTGCTGAGTCCTGCCGGATGGCATATCATCTTAATGAAGGACCGTAAACAGTTGGAACCGTACGATTCTCTGCGTTCTGACATTCTAAAGTTTCTGGAATCCAGAAACGTACGTGAGCGTTTGGCTGAACAGGCTGTAGATTCTGTGGCCAAACAGCGTAATATTTCCCGTGAGGAACTGCTCGATGAGCGTTCTGCTGAACTTCAGGCCAAGGATGTGGAACTGGATAATCTGGTCCGCGAGTATCACGATGGCTTGCTGCTTTATGAAATTTCAAACCGTGAAGTCTGGGATAAGGCAGCCAAAGACGAGATTGGACTGGCTAACTATTTTAGTAAGAACAAGAAAAAGTATAAATGGGATGAGCCCCGTTACAAGGGCATGGTTTATCACGTGAAGGATCAGGCCGACGTGAAGGCTGTGAAGAATAGCGTGAAAGGACTTGATTTCAGCAAGTGGGCTGATAAGCTCCGCAAGACCTTTAATAACGATTCCATTATCCGTATCCGCGTGGAGAAAGGAATCTTCAAGAAAGGCGACAATGCTTTCATCGACAAGATGGTGTTTAAGGTAGATAAACCGGTGACAGCCGTAAAGGATTATCCCATCGATGCCGTTTATGGAAAGTTGCTGAAGAAGGGTCCTGAGGAATATGAGGATGTGAAGGGACTCGTCACTGCCGATTATCAGGAAGAACTGGAGAAAGCCTGGGTGGCCACATTGCGCAAGAAATATCCGGTGCAAGTCAATCAAGAGGTAGTGAAAACCGTTAATAAGCATTAGGCGGATTACGTTTTTTAGTATGAGAAGAAAGACTATATTGACTGTTGCATTAGCGTTGGCACTGGCCATGGGTATTAATGCCCGTGGACCGATGTTGCGTATGATGCAGCAGGACGACTCACAGGCTAATGACTCAGTGCCCAAGGTGCAGGAAGAAGTTCTCAATGAGGCCAGTGTCGTGGACGAAGTCATTTGGGTGGTGGGTGATGAACCTATCCTTAAGAGTGATGTGGAGGCGATGCGTCTGCAGGCTGAGGTGGAAGGTGTCCATTTCCAAGGAAATCCCGACTGTACGATTCCTGAGCAGATAGCCGTACAGAAACTCTATCTCCATCAAGCTGCCATCGACTCTATCGAGGTGACAGAGGCTGAAATCAACCAGAATGTAGAACAGCAGATCAACTATTGGCTGCAGATGGTGGGTGGAAGTAAGGAGAAACTTGAAGAGTATCGTAAGCAGACTATAGCCCAGATGCGCAGTTCTATGCATGACGATTTCCGTGATCGTCAACTTATCCAGAAGATGCAGGAGAAACTCGTAGAAGATATTAAGGTGAGCCCTGCGGACGTACGTATGTATTTCAAGGATCTGCCCGAAGACAGTATCCCCTTCGTTCCTACTGCAGTTGAAGTACAGATAGTGACGCTTACCCCTCGCATCGAACAGGAAGAGATTAACCGTGTGAAGAATGATCTTCGCGACTATACCGATCGTGTGAATCGTGGCGAGACCACTTTTGCTACGCTGGCACGTCTTTATTCAGAAGATCCGGGATCAGCCCGTCAGGGTGGTGAACTGGATTATACCGGTAGAGGTATGCTCGATCCGGCTTTCGCTAATGTGGCTTTCAACCTGACTGATCCTAAGAAAATCTCTAAGATTGTGGAGACGGAGTTTGGATACCATATCATCCAGCTTATCGACAAGCGCGGTGATAAAATCAAATGCCGTCATATCCTGTTGAAACCTCGGGTTTCATCGGAAGCATTGGAAAAGGCCCAGCACCGTTTGGATTCTATTGCAACGGATATCCGTGCGGGAAAATTCTCTTTTGATGAGGCTGCTTCCTATATCTCTGACGATAAAGATACCCGCAGTAGCAAAGGCTTGATGGCCAATACGTCGGAAGCTGGACGCACCAGTAAGTTCCGTATGCAGGATCTTCCTACCGAAGTTGCACGTGTAGTGGATACGATGAAGGTGGGTCAGGTCTCAGATGCTTTCCAGATGATCAATTCCAAGGGAAAGACCGTTTCGGCCATTGTGAAACTGAAGAGCAGGATTGATGGCCATCGTGCTACCATTACGGAAGACTTCCAGGAGATGAAGAATGTGGTCCTTCTCAAGCGTCGTCAGGCTTTTCTTAAGGAGTGGGTGAAGAATAAACTGAAGAATATCTATGTGCGGATGAATGACCGCTATAAGGATTGTCAGTTTGAATATGAAGGTTGGATTAAATGACCGATCAGAAAAGAACATACCGGCATACAAGCGGGCATAGAATGGCATTAGTGCTGATTCTATGCCTGTTTGGACTATGCCTGGTTGTTGGTTCTCAGGCCGCACGCAAGAGAAAGGCACCCAGGAAAAAGGTTGATGAACGCGTCTATCTCAATCATGCAGACCGTCTTTCTTACGACCGTTACGGTCGGAAGCCTGATGCTCAGATCTTGAACGGCCATGTCAGCTTTCGCCATAAAGGAGCTACGTTGACCTGTGATAGTGCCTATTTCTTTGAAGCCAGCAATTCGTTTGAGGCTTTCGGACATGTGAAACTGCGCCAAGGTGATACATTGACCTTGTTGAGTGACTATGCTTATTATGACGGCAACGAGCAGATGGCACGTGCACGCCGTAATGTGATTCTTACACACCGTGGAACCAAACTCTATACCGATTCTCTCGATTATGACCGTCTTTACAATCTTGGCTATTTCTTTGAAGGCGGTAAGATGGTGGATAACAAGAATGTACTGACCAGTGACTGGGGAGAATATGATACAGAGAGCCGTGAGGCAGTGTTCAACTACGACGTGAAACTGAAGAATCCCAAGTTCTATCTGGAGACGGATACCTTGTATTATGATGTGCGTACTCGGGAGGCTCATGTTGTGGGTCCTTCCACAGTGACGTCAGGAAAAAGTGTGGTGAAAACGAAGGAGGGCTATTATGATACCAATAATGATAAGGCCCGCTTGTTTGGCCGCAGTTTATTGGTGGATGACCAGAAGGAAATGATAGGCGATAGTCTGTTTCGTGATGAAAAGAAAGGTACTGCCGAAGGCTTTGGCAATGTCATCTATAAGGATAAGAAGAATAAGAATGAACTGTATAGCAACTATTTCTGGTACGACGAGAAAGAAGGCTATGCCTATGCTACTGATCATGCAATGCTTGTGGATTATTCTCAGAAGGATACGCTTTATCTTCATGGTGACACATTGAAGATGGTTTCCTATGATATGAATACGGATTCCGTATGGCGGAAGTTGCATTGTTATTATAAGGTGAGGATGTATCGAAAGGATATACAGGCCGTATGTGATTCGCTGGTCTATAATTCCAAAGATTCTGTCATGACTATGTATAAGGACCCTATCGCATGGAATGTGAACCGCCAGTTGCTCGGTGAGGTCATTGAGGTGTTTATGAAGGATTCTACCGTAGAACATGCTCATATTAATGGCCAGGCACTCTCTATAGAGAAGATTGATGAAAAAGATCACTATAACCAGGTCTCCTCAAAGGATATGTTTGCCTATTTCATCCATGGGGATATCTATGAGAGCGATGCCATTGGTAATGTCCAGACAATTTATTATCCCATCGACGAGAAGGACAGTACGTATCAGGGCTTGAACTATCTCGAGACTGACACGATGAGAATGTATCTGCAGCAACGAAAGTTACAGCGGATTAAGACAAATAAAGCTTCGGGAACCACCTATCCTATGACGCAGATACCACCTGAAAAATACCATCTGTCTCAGTTCGCTTGGTTCGATTATGTCCGTCCACTTGACAAGGATGACATCTTCGTGTGGCGTGGAAAGAAGGGTGGTACGGAACTGAAGGTAATCAAGAGAAAGGAAGCCCCGTTGCAGTCTTTAAAGCCGAGAGAGCAGGAAGAACCAAAGCAGGAGGATACAGAGAATAATGAGTGATATCATACAGGTGTTGCCTGATAGCGTTGCCAACCAGATAGCTGCTGGTGAGGTGATTCAGCGTCCGGCCAGTGTCATCAAGGAACTGGTCGAGAATGCCGTGGATGCCGACGCCGATACTATCAACGTCATTGTGGTTGATGCCGGACGAACCTCTATTCAGGTCATAGACAATGGAAAGGGAATGTCGGAAACAGATGCTCGCCTTTCTTTCGAGCGTCACGCTACATCCAAGATACGTAAAGCAGACGACCTTTTCGCTCTTCACACAATGGGATTCCGTGGTGAGGCACTTGCCTCTATTGCCGCTGTGGCTCAGGTTATACTGAAGACGAGGATGGCAACCGATGAAATAGGTTCGCAGATTACTATTTCTGGTGGCAAGGTCTCTTCTCAAACTCCAGTTTCCTGTCCGGTAGGAAGTAATTTCTCTGTGGAGAATCTTTTCTATAATGTACCGGCACGGCGGAAGTTCCTGAAGTCGAATGCCACGGAACTCAACAATATCCTTCAGGCTTTTGAGCGTATCGTCCTCGTGAATCCGCAGATACATTTCACCCTGCATAGCAATGGGGTAGAGGTGTTCAATCTCCGTGCGGGCAATCTCCGCCAGCGTATCGTTGATGTTTTTGGCAAACGCTTTAATCAGGATATTCTTCCCGTTGAGGTGGAGACTACCATTTGTAAGATTACAGGATTTGTGGGGAAACCGGAGTCTTCCAAGAAAAAGGGTGCCCATCAGTTCTTCTTTGCGAATGGCCGTTATATGAAGCATCCGTATTTCCACAAGGCGGTGCAAGGTGCTTTTGAACGTCTGGTTCCTGTAGGTGAGCAAGTGCCCTATTTCATCTATCTGGAAGTGGAGCCCGAGAATATAGACGTTAACATCCATCCCACCAAAACGGAAATCAAATTTGAGGATGAACAGACTATCTGGCAGATACTGAGAGCAGCCGTGAAGGAAGCAATCGGTAAGTTCAATGATGTTCCTTCCATTGAGTTCGATACGCAGGGGAAACCCGATATTCCCGTTTTCAATCCCGGGACACCGGATGTGTCGGCACCGAAGATAGATTATAGCCCGGAATATAATCCTTTTAAGACGAATCCTCGTCCTTCTTCCCACAACAAACCGGTTCCTGCAGACTGGATGGAGTTGTATGCCGGCGTTCAACATACTCAACAAGAACAGAATCTGTTTGACAGTCCCGATCCTTCTGATGAAGACATCACAACCTCCGCTTCTATCATAGAAGACAAGTCGCCGGTTCATTATCAATATAAAGGACAGTATATCATGACGGCTGTCAAGTCGGGTCTTATGATTATTGACCAGCATCGCGCGCACGTACGTATATTATATGAGGAGTATCTGCGGCAAATAGAGCATAAAGAAGGGTGTGCCCAAAAACTCTTGTTCCCGGAAGTCGTGCAGTTGTCTATGTCCGATGCTTTGACGTTGGAAAATCTTTTACCTGAGATGTCGCGTTTAGGCTTTGATCTGTCGAATCTGGGAAATGGCAGTTTTGCCGTTAATGGTATCCCCTCCGAACTGGAAGGAGTCAATATGGATGTTCTTTTGCATCAGGTGGTGGCTTCTGCAGAAGAGACTTCCTCGGTGGTAGGGGCGGATGTCTATCATTCGTTGGCCCTCTGCCTGGCACAGCATGCAGCAATACCTTATGGGCAGGTTATGGGAAATGAAGAGATGGATAATCTCGTTAATACACTTTTTGGGTGCTCCAACGTCAATTATACGCCTGATGGGAAAATCATCATTTGTATCCTCAAACAACAGGAAATAGACCAGTTAATGGGGTAAAAAACTGTATTTTTATGATATATGTTAAGAAATTTTAGTTTTTTTGTGCATTTTCTTATGAAAAATTAGGTGGGATTCAAAAAATTATATTATCTTTGTGCCGAAATTTCGAAGTTTGTAGAATCAAATAGATAATTAATTATTGATTGTTAAATTATAAAAGTTATGAAAAAATTTTTAATCGTTTTGGCTTTGGCCAGCGTTTCACTGACAGGTATGGCTCAGGACGAGCCCTCTCTGAAGTACAGTGTAGCCACTAATTCTTTCTGGAGCAATTGGTTCGTCCAGGGTAACTTTGCTTACACTGCATTCTATTCTAATGAGGAGAAGCATGAAGGATATGCAAAGAGTCCTTTGAAGGATTTCCGTCGTGGTCTTGGCTTCTCTGTTGCTATCGGTAAGTGGTTTACCCCTGGTATCGGTCTGCGTACGAAGTTCAACGCTATGGATGGTAAGAGCGTTATTTCGACCAATGCTGACGTTAACAAAATTAAGTATTGGAATCTGCAGGAGCAGGCTTTGCTGAACCTCAGCAACCTTCTTTGCGGATACAACGAGAACCGTGTTTGGAACTTCATTCCTTACTTCGGTGTAGGTGTTGCCCGTAACTGCTCTTACAACACTTATGAGCTGGTAGGTAGCGCTGGTATCCTGAACACTTTCCGTGTGTCTAAGCGCGTGGCTATCAACCTCGACCTCGGTTACAACCTCTGTGGTGACGATTTCGAAGGTATGGAGTACGCTTGGGGTCGTAACCTGGACGCTGCTCACGATCGTTGGTTCACTGCTGAAGTTGGTCTGACCCTCAACTTGGGTAAGGCTACTTGGAACAAGGTTCCCGATGTTGACGCTATCAAGGCCCTCTCTCAGAGCCAGATCGACGCTCTTAAGGCTCAGCTCGCTGACGCTAACGCAGAGAACGATCGTCTGAAGAACCTCCTGGCTAACCAGCCCAAGCAGGTTGAAGTTCCTCAGTCTGTTAAGGAATTCATCACAACTCCTGTATCTGTATTCTTCAACCTCGACAAGACCGAGATTGCTGAGCTGAAGGACCTCGTAAACGTTCAGGCTCTTGCTAAGTATGCAATTGAAAACGACAACAACCTCCTCGTAACAGGTTATGCTGACAGCGCAACTGGTAGTGCTCCTCACAACCAGGTTCTGTCTGAGAAGCGTGCAAAGCGCGTTGCTGACGAGCTCGTTAAGATGGGTGTTGCTGAGAGCAAGATTTCTCAGGAGGCTAAGGGTGGTGTTGACATTCTGTCACCTATCTCTTACAACCGTCGTGCAACTGTTCAGATTGTTGACTAATATTTGCATATTCTTCGCAATAAGAAGATTTTATAATAAAAAATCCGCATTTCGTTACGAGATGCGGATTTTTTGTTGTACCTTTGTCTGCAGATCAAACCTCTAATTTGATTTACTGTATGATTTGGAACCAGAACATCGAGTGTATGGATCGCGAGCAACTTCGCGAGATTCAGAGTATCCGCCTTCGCAAGATGGCTGATTATGTGTATCACAACTCACCCTTCTATCGCCGTAAGTTTCAGGAAATGGGACTTGAGCCGGGAGACATCAAGGACATTGATGACATCGTGAAACTACCGTTTACCAACAAGTTGGACCTTCGTGACAACTATCCTTTCGGACTGGCTGCAGTTCCAATGAGCCAGATTGTCCGTATCCATGCTTCTTCCGGAACAACGGGCAAGCCAGTTGTCGTACTTCACACGCGTAAGGACTTGGCTATGTGGACGGAGAGTATATCCCGTGCCTTTACTGCCTATGGGGCAACGAAGGATGACATCTTTCAGATATCTTATGGCTATGGTTTGTTTACCGGTGGCCTGGGTGCCCACGACGGTGCCACGAATATTGGTGCGAGCGTGATTCCCATGTCTTCAGGAAACACTCAGAAGCAGATAACTCTGATGCATGATTTCGGTGCTTCTGTACTTTGTTGTACGCCTTCCTATGCGATGTTTTTAGGTGAAGCCTTGCAGGAGTCTGAGTGGCCCCGTGAGGAGTTTAAGTTGAAGATCGGCGCCTTTGGCGCAGAACCCTGGACGGAGGAGATGCGTGGCAAGCTTGAGTCGACACTGGGTATCAAGGCCTATGACATCTATGGACTCAGCGAGATTGCCGGTCCTGGTGTGGGCTATGAATGTGAATGCCAGTGTGGTACGCACCTGAGCGAAGACTATTTCTATCCGGAGATTCTGGATCCCAATACGGGCGAGCAATTGCCGGAAGGCACCTTGGGTGAACTGACGTTTACGCATCTCACGAAAGAAGGTATGCCGTTGCTCCGCTATCGTACCCACGACCTTACCGCCTTGCATTATGAAAAGTGCTCCTGTGGACGTACATTGGTCCGTATGGATCGTATTCTGGGCCGTTGCGACGATATGCTGATCATCCGCGGCGTCAATGTATTCCCCTCTCAGATTGAGGCTGTCATTCTGTCTCTGCCTGAGTATGAACCTCACTTCCTGCTGACCGTTGACCGTGTCAACAACACCGATACCTCTGAGTTGCAGGTTGAGGTGAAGGAGGAATACTACAGCGATGAAATGTCCGTCTTGGTGGGCCTTCAGAAGAAACTGGAAGCTGAGCTCCGTAGTGTTATCGGACTTGGCTTCAAGGTACGTCTCAGTGAGCCCAAGAGTATTGAGCGTAGCACGGGTAAGGCCCGCCGCGTTATTGATAAACGACAGTTTAAATAGTTCCTAAAATTCTAAAATATGAAAGCAAAACAATTATCCGTATTCCTTGAGAACAAGGGTGGACGCCTGATGGAAGTAACCGCCGAATTGGGAAAGGCTGGTATTAACCTGTCGGCAATGAGTATTGCAGACAATAGCGACTTCGGTATTCTCCGCTGTATTGTCTCTGAGCCTGAAAGGGCTTATGATGTATTGAAGGCTGCCGGATTCGCCGTGAAACTGACAGATGTCATCGCCCTGAATTGTCCCAATACCAGTGGTGCCTTGGCAGTGGTGCTCCAGTATTTGTCCGAGGCAGGTGTGTTCATCGAGTATCTGTATTCGTTTGCTGCAGGGAATGTGGCACACATCGTCATCCGTCCTACAGACCTGGATGCCTGCGAAAAGATTCTGGAGGCAAAGAAAGTTGACCTCATTGCCGCCAACGATCTCTATAAGCTCTGATATCAATCGTCTTTGAGGACATAAGTATCGGGTGTTCGCACTGCCCGATTCTTCAAAAAACAAAAAAAGTGATGCAAAAGTTTGGCAGTTTCAAAAAAACTCCGTACCTTTGCATCGCTTTTCAAAACAACGGGCGTTTAGCTCAGCTGGTTTAGAGCATCTGCCTTACAAGCAGAGGGTCGGCGGTTCGAATCCGTCAACGCCCACCAGCATTCCCCGCACCTTAAAGAGTTGTGGGGATTTTTGTTTTATTAAGGGAATTATTTATGAAGTCTCAAAAAAAACATGTAATTTTGCAGGACATTAAAGACAATAGAGACAAGTAATACGTATTAGTTGATATTTCAGTGATATGAATTTAGATTTGCTGACCGCCATCTCACCTGTCGATGGCCGATACAGAGGCAAGACTGAGAAGTTGGCCGATTATTTTTCCGAATTTGCACTCATCCGCTATCGTGTCCGGGTAGAGATAGAGTATTTCATAACGCTTTGTGAACTCCCCCTGCCGCAGCTCCAGTCATTCGACCAGAGTCTGTTTGACCGTTTGCGCGATATCTATCGTAAGTTCTCGGAGCAGGATGCCCAGCGGGTGAAGGATATTGAGAAGGTGACCAACCACGACGTGAAAGCCGTGGAGTATTTCATCAAGGAGCAGTTCGCTAAGATTGACGAAGAATTGGCTAATACCCAGCATTCAACACCCATCACCCAATACCAGGAATTCATTCATTTCGGACTTACTTCCCAGGATATCAATAATACCAGTGTACCTCTTTCTATCAAAGAGGCCCTGTCGGATGTCCTTATTCCGCAGGTGGAAGAGCTGATTCAGCAACTCTCAGATTACGCCGAAGAATGGAAGGATGTACCGATGTTGGCCAAGACGCACGGGCAGCCGGCTTCTCCTACCCGTCTGGGAAAGGAGATTATGGTGTTTGTGTATCGTCTGCAGCAGCAGTTGGAGTCTTTGGAGAAAGTTCCTATGACGGCTAAGTTCGGTGGTGCTACAGGTAACTTCAATGCGCATCGTGTGGCTTATCCGGCTTACGACTGGAAAACTTTTGGCAATCGGTTTGTCAGCGAGAAGCTGGGATTGCAGCGTGAGCAATATACGACTCAGATCAGTAACTACGATCAGATGGGTGCCGTCTTCGATGCCATCCGTCGTATTAATACCATTATCATCGACCTCGACCGCGATTTCTGGATGTACATCTCTATGGAGTACTTCAAGCAGAAGATCAAGGCTGGCGAGGTGGGCTCCAGTGCAATGCCTCATAAGGTCAATCCCATTGACTATGAGAATTCCGAGGGTAATCTCGGCATTGCCAATGCCATCTTGCAATTCTTGGCACAGAAATTGCCTATCAGCCGTTTACAGCGCGACCTGACTGATTCCACCGTGCTCCGCAATATCGGAGTGCCCCTCGGTCATACCGTTATCGCCATTCAGAGCACATTGAAGGGATTGCGCAAGTTGATTCTCAACGAAGAGAAGTTGCAGGAGGACCTTGATAATACCTGGGCTGTGGTTGCCGAGGCTATTCAGACGATTCTTCGCCGTGAGGCCTATCCGCATCCATACGAGGCTTTGAAAGCACTCACCCGAACCAACAAGCACATGACCGAGGAGACCATCCATGAGTTCATCCAGCAGTTGGAAGTCAGTGACAGTGTGAAGGCCGAACTGATGGCCATCACCCCCAGCAATTACACCGGCGTATAATATAAGGTGTCGTCAGGTGTTTCGCAAAAAAGTATCGATAAAAATCCTTGACCTAAGGGATTAGGTCCATGTAGAGTTATATATTATAGTATCAATTATTTAAAAGTTAAGAAAAATGTCAGAAGATTTAGAGAAAAAGACCGATGGAATGTCTGCTGAGCAGGACAACGAGAATGGCCGTGAAGGTTACCGCTCGTCTTATTCCAACTATCGACCCCAGCAGGGACGCTCTCCACGTCCTCGTATTCACACACAGCGTGCTTACACGCCAAGACCCAACAACAATGAAAGTGAAGGCGGTTTCCGTCCGGAGGGCTTTGGTGCCAATCTCCAGTCGGAGGCTCCCCAGCAGCGCAGTTATCAGCCTCGCGGTGGCTATCAGCCTCGTCAGCAAGGTGGTTATCAGCCGCGCCAGCAGGGTGGCTATCAGCCCCGTCAGCAGGGTGGTTATCGTCCTAACTATAATAATAATGATGAGGGTGGCTATCAGCCTCGTCAGCAGGGTGGCTATCGTCCCCGTTACAATAATGACGGTGAGCAGCAGGGTGGCTACCAGCCTCGCGGCGGTTATCAGCAGCGTGGCGGCTACGGCCAGCAGCAGCGCGGTGGCTATCAGCAGCGCGGTGGCGGTTATAACAACCGTGGCGGCTACGGTCAGCAGCAGCGCGGTGGTTACCAGCAGCGCGGCGGCGGTTATAACAACCGTGGCGGCTACGGCCAGCAGCAGCGCGGTGGTTATGGTCAGCAGCGCGGCGGCTATGATCCCAATGCCAAGTATTCATTGAAGAAACGTATCGAATATAAGGAGGAGAACTTCGATCCCAACGAGCCCGTTCGTTTGAATAAGTTCCTCGCCAATGCCGGCGTTTGCAGCCGTCGTGAGGCTGATGAGTTTATCCAGGCTGGCGTGGTGAAGGTCAATGGTGAGGTGGTAACCGAACTCGGCACCAAAGTGCTCCGTACGGATGAGGTGATGTTCCATGATCAGCCCGTCTCTTTGGAGAAGAAGGTGTACGTACTCCTTAATAAACCCAAGGACTATGTCACCACCAGCGATGATCCTCAGCAGCGTAAGACCGTGATGGATCTCGTGAAGAATGTCTGCCCCGAGCGTATCTATCCCGTAGGCCGTCTTGACCGTAATACCACAGGTGTGCTTCTGCTTACCAACGACGGTGACCTGGCTTCCAAGCTTACACATCCAAAGTTCCTCAAGAAGAAGGTCTATCACGTATATCTCGACAAGAATGTATCCGCTGCTGATATGCAGCAGATTGCCGAGGGTATCGAGCTGGAGGATGGCGAGGTGCATGCAGATGCCATCGAATATGCCAAGGAAGATGACAAGTCCCAGGTAGGAATTGAGATTCATTCCGGCAAGAACCGTATTGTTCGCCGTATCTTCGAGAGCCTTGGCTATCGTGTCATCAAACTCGACCGCGTGCAGTTTGCCGGTCTTACCAAGAAGAACCTTCGTCGTGGCGACTGGCGCTTCCTCACCGAGAAGGAAGTTGACATGCTGCGCATGGGTGCTTTCGAATAAACAGTAATAGAAATGAAAAGAACAAAAGTCATTGATGTCCTTCAGGACACCGAATATGGCAAGAAAGTCTGCGTGAAGGGCTGGGTGCGTACGCACCGCAGCTCTAAGGCCGTAGACTTCATTGCCCTCAACGATGGTTCTACCATCAAGAACGTGCAGGTGGTCGTTGACCCTGCTGTTGTTGAAGAAGAAAAACTCAAGCTCATTACGACCGGCTCCTGTATCTGTGCTGTAGGCACCTTGGTAGAGAGCCCCGCTCAGGGACAGGCCAGCGAAATCCAGTGCGAGAGCATTGAGATCTATGGCACTTGCGGTGCGGATTATCCGATGCAGAAGAAGGGACAGAGTTTTGAGTATATGCGCCAGTATGCTCATTTGCGTCTGCGCACCAACACCTTTGGTGCCGTGATGCGCATCCGTCACAATATGGCGATGGCTATCCACACCTATTTCCACGAGCATGGCTTCTTCTATTTCCACACGCCGCTGATTACGGCCAGCGACTGTGAGGGAGCAGGTAACATGTTCCAGGTGACCACCAAGAATCTCTATGACCTGAAAAAGGGAGAGGACGGGAAAATCATCTACGACGATGATTTCTTCGGTCAGCAGACATCGCTGACGGTCTCCGGACAGCTGGAAGGCGAGCTTGGTGCAACGGCATTGGGTGCTATTTACACCTTTGGACCTACCTTCCGTGCAGAAAACTCCAACACCCCTCGCCATCTGGCAGAGTTCTGGATGATTGAGCCCGAGGTGGCCTTCCTCAACCAGGAGGAACTGATGGATCTCGAGGAAGACTTCATTAAGTATTGCGTTCGCTGGGCTTTGGAGAACTGCAAGGACGACCTTGAGTTCCTGAACAAGATGATCGACAAGAGTCTCATTGCCCGTCTGGAAGGCGTGCTCAAGGAAACCTTCGTGCGTCTGCCCTATACAAAGGGTATTGAGATTCTGCAGGAAGCCATCAAGAATGGAAAGAAGTTCGAGTTCCCATGCAATTGGGGCGATGACCTGGCTTCCGAGCATGAACGCTATCTGGTGGAGGAGCATTTCAAGAAGCCTGTCATCATGACCGACTATCCTGCCAGTATCAAGGCGTTCTATATGAAACAGAACGAGCAGCAGGGTGAAGGTTCCGTAGGTTATCAAGGCTGTGTGGCTCCGGGTCCCACTATGCAGGGCACCGATGTGCTCTTCCCCCAAATTGGTGAGATTATCGGCGGCAGCGTCCGCGAGGAGAGTTATGACAAGCTGATGGCAGAGATTGACCATCGCCAGATGGATACCAAGACGCTTTGGTGGTATCTCGACACCCGCAAGTACGGTTCATGTCCTCATGCTGGCTTCGGCCTCGGTTTTGAGCGCCTGATCCTCTTTGTCACCGGTATGCAGAACATCCGCGACGTCATCCCATTCCCCCGTACACCGAAGAACGCAGAGTTCTGATTCTCATAAGGGAGGCTGCTCAGGCAGCCTCCCTTGCTTTTGCCGTTAATTAACAGTTTGTTGGTATGGATTTTTCCGATTTAAGGGTGTAAGGGTGCAAAACCCCGATAAACACTGGGCTTGCACCCTGTTTCAGAGGGTGTCAAGGGTGTCATAAGGGTGTAATGGGAGACCCACCCCAGCCCTCCCTGCATAGGGAGGGGGTTATGTCTTTAGGGTTAAGGTTATCGTTATCGTTTAGAAATTCTCTAGAGAATTTTCTCCAAACTATCATCGGAAGGAATGCAAACGATCATCGGAAGCAAAAAATTCTCTAGAGAATTTCTCATGTCTTCCAACAGCGTATTTTTTATGTCCCCACGCAGAGTAATCGGAGTACACAGGGGAAAATGTAATCAAGCAGAAAAATATAATCCCTCTGCTTACTCCATTCACTCCGTGTGAGACTATTAACTCCCTCCCTCATAGGGAGGGGCGGGGGTGGGTCTCCATTTGTGCAACTCCCGCCCCCTTTGTGAATCGGCTTTTGCGGCTACTCGGAGGCAATTTGTGCAGTAAAAAGGTTAAAAATGCCCTAAAAAGTCAAGAAACACCGATTTCATGCGAAAAAGTTTGCCAAAAATTTGGAAAATAAACGGAAATAAACTACTTTTGCATTGATTTTTAAAAAATTACGTATATGATTATGAGAAAACTTTCATTAACCCTTAAACTCCGTTATGCCTATGAGAGATGAATCTTCAGTGTTCACGCGCGCGCGTATATATAAATAAGGTGTATATGGCGCAAGTGCAAATCCTTGGTATGCTGGGTTATAAAAACGCTCGCAACCCCTTATTTTAAACGAGAAGCGGCAAAAGTGTTAAAATTTGTTCTTTTTGTGAAAAAATATTGGAGATTGTTTGCGCAATATAATAATTAAGCGTATATTTGCACAAAATTACTGTATTCTCCCCAAAGGAGATTGCATAATTGTGATAGAATTCAATATAATATATTTTTATAGTTTTAATTTAATTTTTAGTCTAATGAAAAAGAAAATTTTTAGTTCATTGCTTTTGGCAGCAATTGGTTTTGCTGTTACGAGCTCGGTAGTTTCTTGTAAAGACTACGACGATGACATTAATGATCTTCAGTCGCAGATTAACAAGCTGGCTACACAGGACGCTCTGACTAACATGCAGAGTACTCTTAATTCTGCTATTACAGCGTCTGAATCTAAGATTACTAGTCTTCTTGCTGGCTATGCAACGAAGGCTGACCTGGATGGTGTGAAGACAATTGCAGAGAATGCAGGTACTGCTGCCGCAACTGCTCAGCAGGCTGCCAACGATGCTGCTACACTCGCTGGCACAGCCAACACACTTGCTGGTCAAGCAAAGGATGCAGCACGTATTGCTCAGGAAACTGCTGACGCGGCTAAGACTGCAGCAGGTACTGCTGACACTAAGGCTCAGCAGGGCATTGACGATGCCAAGAAGGCTATGGAGAAGGCTGTAGAGGCTTTCAACAAGGCTAATCCTGAAGCTGGTGCCAAGGAGCTTGCACAGCAGGCCAAGGATCTGGCTGAGCAGTTGAAGAAGTCTACAGCAGACTTTGTGACCAAGGCTGAACTTGCCAAGCAGGTTGCCGATGCTACTGATGCACTTGCTCCTACTGTCAGCAATGCTGCCACTGCTCTGACTCAGGCCCAGGCTGCTGATCAGAAGGCTGGTGAGGCTTTGAAGAAGGCTGAGGCTGCTCTTGCTGCTGCCGGTACAGGTACTGGTTCTGGCGTAAGCAAGGAAGAGGTTGCCCAGATGATTAAGGATGCTGCCGGCGATATGACTGATGCTATGGCTGCCGCTATTATAGCTCAGACCGCTGCTGGCGATGCCATGACAAAGGCTGTTCAGGCTTTTGATCTGGCTGACGGAGCCGATAAGAAAGCTGATAAGCTTGCTGGCGACGTGAAGACTCTCGCTGACAATGCTTACACCAAGGCTGAGGCTGAAACTCTGAAGGGTACTGTTGACGGACTCGTAGAGGCTCTTGCAGAGGTCGCTACTAAGGAGGATCTCAATCTGATCACTGGTGAGGCTGCCGTTGTTGGCGCTGCTGTTGATGAGCTCTTCCAGGCTGTTACCAACGTGGAGATCTATACTTCTATCTATGGTAATTATCAAGACGCTGGTATTATAGACGGTGGTGCTTATGCAAACAGCATTATTGATTTCATTAAGGCAGAAGAGGTTGACGGTGTATTCCCGAAGAATGCTGTAGGTGCTCCTGAGAAGGATGTCAATGGCAAGCAGTATACCTTCAAGGCTGGTGATATCAAGACCTTCACTGACTCTGTTATCGTACGCGTATCTCCCTCTAATGCTGACCTGACCAAGGCTCAGGCTATCAAGCTGATCAACTCTAAGGGTAATAACCTTGATGAGTATGTTGAGGTTGTGAAAGTTGAACAGTACACCAAACTGCTCACCCGTGCTGCTAATGCAAGTGGCCTGTGGACTGTTACCTTCAAGCTGAAGGAGAACTATAATCCTGAGAACTTCCTGACCAGCGTTCAGGTTAAGGAAGGTAAGGATGATATTCGCAACATCCTCTTCGCTGTTGGTGTTCAGAATACAGAAAAGGATCGCGTTGTTTGCTCAAGCTATGATGTAGAAGTTGGTGCTTCTGATGCAGAACACTCATCTGGTGACTTCCTTGTAAAGGGTCTTGATGGTGAATGGAAGAGCGTGAATGATATTTACAACCGTTATAACCATTGCGAGCAACTCAACTACGACGGTGTGCCTATTCCTACTACGGATGTTCCTGAACTTGAGTGGAAGGCATCTACCAAGGATATCCCAACTCCTGCTGGTAAGGTAATCATTAGTGATCCTGCTAATAAGAATGATAACGCTGTAAACCGTCCAAAACCTGCTGTTGATGACCGTAATGATAAAGAAGTGTTCCCGATGCTTCCCGTAGTTATCGATGAAAAGATTGAAATCTGCATCGACGGTGTCGTGGATGAGAATGGCAATGCTGTTCCTGAGACCCTGATTAAGGGCTTCATCGTTGAACTCGATGAGAAGTTCGCTCTGGAGTCTAACAACTCTGAGTTGGCTGGTTGGAAGTACTACGATTATGAGAACCTGGATGTCCTGCAGGATGGTAACCTCGGTTACGTTACAATCAAGGACCTCAAGGATGTAACTCCTGAGGGTGATATCATCGGTTTCCGTGTATATGCTGTCAACCTCGACGGTACGATTGTGAACCCCGACGGCCGCGCATTCTATGTGAAGGTAATGCCTGGTGTAAACAACATGGATGTAGCCCTGAATATCACTGCTACCAAGATTGGTCAGCTGTTCTCTGATAAGAACTATACTTTGGGTAAGGATGAAAAACTCCTGCCTGGTACTTATAAGATGGAGATTAAGACTGAAGATAAGAACTATCCTAATGGTCAGTATTATTACACTGTTAACTTCCTTGATAAGGATAAGAAACTTGTGAAGTCAATTGCTGACGGTGCCGATGTGACACTTTCGGAGGCTGACGTGAAGAAGATTACTCAGATTCAGTTCGAGACCAATGATATTGCTCGCTTCTTCGATACATATACCTACGATCAGATGATTAAGGTATTCGATGAGGACAATATCCTGACCCAGGTAATCAACTGCAAGATGACTAAGGTGATGCCTACAGACGTTAAGGATCCTCAGTTCCGTCCAAAGCAGGAGGTTGATCCTACAGTTGCACTTCCTAAGATTACATCTAAGGATGGTACGGGCGCATTCATCGCCTTTATGATTCCTAACACGTACAAGTGGGCTGCTCCTTGGACATTCCAGCTGCCTTCTAATGAATCTTATGAGATTCAGAGCGATTATGCTGACAATGGTTGGAAGAATCTGAACAATATCTTCTACAACCTGAACGATAATGAGAACTATCGCTTCGACTTCAAGACCTCTTACACCACTGAGGACGGCAAGAAGAAGAATCAGGATCTGAAGGAGATTCTCTATGGTAACTTCTTCAACAGTAATCCTGCTTACGCTGGCTACTGGCTCGCTGTTCAGACTGAGTACATCGACGGCAAGACATGGCACGATGTAGTACTGTCTGGTGTTTACCGTGGCGTTTCTTCTTACCTTGATAAGAATAAGAACGTTAAGTTTGGCGAAGATTATGCAGTTAATTCTAGCACGAAGTACAAGGCTATGTATGCTTGCTGGCACCACGCTGCAACATACGCTTGGGCTGTAGACAAGAACAAGAAGTCTCTCCAGCCACAGCTCCAGTGGGAGGCTGCTCCTACTGCCGAACAAGAGGCTAAGATGAATAGTGTATTGATTAAGAGTGGCTACAATGCAGCCGTATTCGAGGGAACTATCGAGGCCCTGCTTACGAAGAACTACATTAAGGTTGACACCGAGAAAGAGCCTAAGTTGACTTATGGCACTCAGGAGAACCCGTACTTCAAGCCTTCAATTGATGCTACTGGTAAGATCACCTTCTCTCAGGTAAGTATCCAGTCTGACGCTAACCCATCAGCTGACCACACTGAGAACCTGACCATCAACTTCCTCGATGCTTACGGACATGAGATTGCCGTAGTGCTCCCGGTTGTTATTAAGAAGGCTGCAGCCTCTGCTGCAAAAGGTATCTAATTAGTATCTGACTCTATACAAAGGGGGCGTCCGTAAAGAGCGCCCCCTTTACATCTAAACTAATAATATCAAACATGAAGAAGACTTTAGTTTTTGCCTCGATGCTCCTGCTGCTGAGTGGTCTCTTTTCCTGTCAGAAAAAAGGCATCAAGGAATATAAGGGCAGAGTGGATGCTCTCTACGAGAAGACCATGACCATGGTGGTGGACGGCGACAGTGTTGTTTTCAACCGTGTGAACACCCGTTACACCAACGGCCCAATCATGCTGGGCGACTCTGTCATCGTGAGGTTCACGGATTCCAGAAGCAAGGACACCATCAAGGCATTGATGATCTACCGTATTCCCAAGGGCTATCAGGAACCGCAGTTTACTGACACCCTGGCAAGTCATCCCGCTACAAAGGAACAGGTGGAAAAGCTGAATCAGTTTGTTAATGAGGTCAAAAAAGGTAAATAGAAAATAGATTAATTAAGGTATTATGAAGATAATGAAGACATTTCTCATTGCTGCCTTGGCCGCTGTATGCATGAATGCTTCTGCACAGACCAAAAAGGTGGTTGACCGTGTTGACCAGCGTACTGTGCAAGAACTGGATCACCAGGACGTGACCACTAAGTTCAAGAAGCATGCATTCCTCACCCTGCAGGGTGGTGCCCAGTACACACTTGGTGAGGCCAAGTTCAAGAAGCTGATTTCCCCGAATGTACAGCTCGGTCTGGGTTATCAGTTCAATCCTTGGTTCGCAGCCCGTCTGCAGGCTAACGGCTGGCAGAGCAAGGGCGGTTGGAACGCTTATCGTGATTCAAGGGGTAGTAATCCCTATACCAACGATTACAAGTGGAACTACGTGGCTCCAGGTCTCGATCTGATGTTCGACCTGACCAATGCTTTTGGCGGATGGAATCCCAACCGTTTCCTCTCTGTTGTATTGTTCGTAGGTGGTGGTGCCAACATTGCCTGGAAGAACGACGAGGCTAATGACATTGCTAAGCAGATCAAGTTCCTGGATGACTACAATCTCCAGTACGTTTGGGACGGAACGAAGGTTCGTCCGTTCGGACGTGGTGGCCTGCAGCTCGGCTTCCGTCTGAGCGACGCCGTGAGCCTGCTGCTCGAAGGTAACGCCAACATCCTCAGTGACAAGTACAACTCCAAGAACGCTGACAATCCCGACTGGTACTTCAACGCTCTGGCAGGTCTGCGCATCAACCTGGGCAAGACCAAGACCACTGAGACCAAGGACGTCTATCGTGACGTGGTTGTCTATGACACCATCTACAAATACATCCAGGAGCCTGTTATCCCGAAGAAGGAGCAGATCCGTCGTGATGTGTTCTTCACCATCAACTCTACCGTCATCACTGACGCTGAGATGCAGAAGGTGAAGGAGATTGCCGAGTACCTGAACAAGTATCCCGAGGCAAAGGTCGTAGTTAGCGGCTATGCTGACAAGGGTACTGGTAACGAGCGTATCAACGCCCGTCTGGCTGCACAGCGTGCCGACGTGGTGGTGAACACCCTGAAGAAGGACTATGGCATTGCCGAGAACCGTATCACCTACGATTCTTACGGCGACAAGGTACAGCCGTTCGAGGAGAACGACTTGAACCGTGTGTCAATCTGTATTGCTGAGTAATCGGTAAACAATACGCAAATAGCAACGGCTGCAGTTCCTCATGGAATTGCAGCCGTTATTTATATCCTCACGCGGAGTGGAAGGAGTACACGGAGGAAAAAATAAATGATGAATAACTCTGCGTACTCTATTCACTCTGTGTGAGGTTTGGTTTATTCTTGGGTGACGATGTTACCGTCTTTCAGATGGATGGTGCGGTCTGTGATGGCTGCCAGTTCCTCATCGTGGGTGACGATGACGAAGGTCTGTCCGAATTTGTCGCGGAGGTCAAAGAATAGCTGATGGAGTTCGCTCTTGTTCTTGGAGTCGAGACTGCCGGAAGGCTCATCGGCGAGGATGACAGCGGGATTGTTCACCAAAGCGCGAGCCACGGCTACACGCTGCTTTTCACCACCGGAAAGTTCGGCGGGTTTATGATGTGCGCGGTCTGAAAGTCCCATGAATGACAGCAGTTCTTCCGCGCGCCGCTTGGCTTCGCTGTGGCCCTTTCCTGCAATATAGGCGGGAATCATCACGTTTTCAAGGGCAGTAAACTCGGGAAGGAGCTGGTGGAACTGGAAGACGAATCCGATGTGCTGGTTGCGGAAATCGGAAAGTGCCTTTTGTGATAGGGTGGTGGTGTCGATGCCATCTACACTTACGGAACCGCTATCGGGCTTATCGAGGGTTCCGATGATTTGCAGCAGGGTGGTCTTGCCGGCTCCCGAAGGGCCGACGATGCTGACGACTTCGCCTTTCTCAATATCGAGTGAGATACCTTTCAGTACCTGCAGCGAGCCGAAACTCTTTGTTATATCTTTTATATGTATCATATTTCTCTGTCTATTCTATTCACTCTGTGTGATGCCTTTTCTTCCACCATTCGCGGAGCAGGGCATAGGCACTGGTTTCCTCACGCTTCTGCGGAGCCGTGAAGCTCATCACGTTCAAAGGCTCGCCATACTGGTCGGGGAAAATGATCATCAGATTCTGCCGCTGATAGAAACGCTGCAGTTCTGCGGGCAGTTTCTCGAAGGCAGTCTTGTAACTCACCGTTCCCTTACGGGCCGTGATGACCACAAAGAGATGATCGTCGTTGATGGTCTGTGCCAGTTGCGGTAGTTGGTTCCAGTGAGGCATGGCCTGGTAATCCACCCGGATATCGGAATGCTGGTTCTGGATATGCTGGTTGATGAGCGCCAGCGTGTCCTGACGGCCATGGAACTGAATGCGGCATTCCAGATTACTGGCCAGTCGGGCCAGACGGTCTATCCATCTGTGGAATCCCGGTTCAAACTCTGCCCTTGAAGGAACGGCCACCTGTATGCGGCGGATGGTATTGAGGGGCTGCATCACTTTGACAATGATAATCTGACGGTTGAGTTCCGTGAAGAGATTTTCGGTGAAGATGCCCCAGAAGGAATCCTTCTCATTTTTGGGCTCGTGGAGTCCGATGATGATTTCACTGGCCTGGTATTCCTTGAAGGCATGCACGATGCCGTTGGCGATATTCGTGGCAATGCGGCTCTGCGTCTGCATCCTGACATTGGCAGCTGAAGCCGCTTTCGTGGCTTGTTCAAGCAACTGGCGCCCCAAAGCCTGGTTTTTCTTCACCTCAGCATCATCGAGCACCACATTCAGACCGATGATACCGCGGTTCAAGCGTTCGTTGCGCATCAGGATGGCCAGCGTGACCAGGGTGTTGCTGTTGCCATGGTATTTCAGCGGCAGCAGTATCTTCTCATCGTCGCCCGTCTTGTCATCTTCGTTGATGATGTTATCCTCAAGCACGATTTTCTGCGCGGCAGACTCCGTCATCAGGGAAGAAATGACGCAGGTGAAGAGTATCATCATCACCACACCGTTGAGCATATCGGCATCCACCAGGTAGCTGCCGTCGCCGATGCTGAGTTTCATACCCACCATCACGATGGCAATGGAGCCTGCTGCGTGGGCAGAAGTCAAGCCGAACATCATGTGCCCATACGATACAGGCATGCGGAATCCGATGCCCGCCAGATAGCCGGCAACCATCTTTCCGACTGTTCCCATCACCACCATGATAACAACCACATAGGCGGTGTGCCAACTCTCAAAGAGCACGCCGATATTGATGAGCATTCCCACGCCAATCAGGAAATAGGGAATGAAGATGGCATTGCCGATAAACTCCAGACGTCCCATCAGCGGGGAGACACGCGGAATGTAGCGGTTGAGGGTGAGACCGGCAAAGAAGGCGCCAAGCACACCTTCGAGACCGATGAACGACGTGATGGAAGCGCTGAGGAAAAGGATGGAAAGGATGAAGATAAACTGCGTGACGGCATCACTGTATCGCTGCAGGAACCAGCGCGTCACCCTTGGCACGATGTATACCATACCCGTCAGATAGACAGCCAGTTTCAGCAACGGCAGGAAAAAAGTGTAGAAAACCGACGGAGAGCCGTTGGGTGTCTGCATGGCATGGACAGCCCCAACAATAAACGAAAGACTGATGAGCGCCATCGTCAGGGCAATCATCGAGGCCCCCACGGAGAGCGTGACGGCCCGATGGCGTTGCAAACCGTATTTCGTGACAATGGGATAGGCTATCAGCGTGTTTGACGACAGGATGCAGCAGAGCAGTAAGGTGGCCTCCTTGCTGTAGTCGAGCAAGCGGATACCTGCCACATAAACCATGATAAAGGGTACGAGAAAGGTGAGCAGTCCGAAGATAATCATCTTGCGCAGGTGTTTCCGCGTGCCGTCCATATCCATCTCCAGACCGGCAAGGAACATGATGAAATAGAGGCCCACCTGTCCGAAAATCTCAAAGGAAGCATCCCGCTGCAGAATGTTCAATCCGTATTGTCCCACGACGATACCCGCGAGCACCATTCCGATGATGTGCGGAATGCGCAACTTGCTCATGATCATCGGCGCTAACAGGATGATGCATAGCACGATGAAGAAAATCCATGTAGGGTCGGTAATGGGAAAGTATGCACCGAGATTGAACATGATTTATCACCTTTTGACTGCAAAATTACAACTTTTTCTGTCAATCTTGCAATAAATACGCTGAAAAGTTGTACTTTTGCTCGGTTTTACCAAGCGAAGGTACTCTAGTTGGGAAAAACTCAAAATTCTTTTGGCTTTTCGCTCACTTATTCGTACCTTTGCATCCGAATTTAAAAAAATAAGGAGACAAAAGACAATGAAAGTAGCAATTGTTGGCGTAAGTGGTGCCGTGGGACAGGAGTTCCTGCGTATCCTCGATGAGAGAAACTTCCCTATGGATGAGTTGGTGTTGTTCGGCAGCGAGCGTTCCGCCGGACGAAAGTATACCTTCAGGGGAAAGGAAATTGAAGTGAAACTGCTTCAGCACAACGACGACTTCAAGGGTGTGGACATTGCGTTCACTTCCGCCGGTGCTGGTACGAGCAAGGAATTTGCTGCCGACATTACGAAATACGGTGCCGTGATGATTGACAACTCCAGCGCCTTCCGTATGGATGAGGATGTGCCCCTGGTGGTGCCTGAGTGCAACGCCGAGGATGCCTTGAACCGCCCACGTGGTATCATTGCCAATCCGAACTGTACGACCATTATGATGGTGGTCTGCCTGCAGCCGCTGGAAAAACTGAGTCACATCAAGCGCATCCACGTGGCTTCCTATCAGAGTGCTTCTGGTGCCGGAGCCGCAGCCATGGCCGAACTGCAGCAGCAGTATAAGGAGATGGTAGAAGAAGGTGAGGTAAAGACCGTGAAGAAGTTCGCCCATCAGCTGGCTTATAACGTGATTCCTCAGATTGACGTATTCCAGCCCAACGGCTATACCAAGGAAGAGATGAAGATGTACAACGAGACGCAGAAGATCATGCATACCGATGCCAAGTGCTCGGCCATGTGTGTCCGTGTGTCTTCCCTTCGCAGCCATTCCGAGAGTGTATGGATTGAGACGGAGCGTCCCATCAGCGTGGAAGAGGCCCAGCAGGCTTTGGCCGCTGCTCCCGGTGTGACGCTGAAGGATGATCCTTCAAACCTTGTCTATCCGATGCCTTTGGAGACTGCCGGTCACGATGATGTCTATGTGGGCCGCGTCCGTAAGGATATCAGCGATGAGAACGGTCTGACCTTCTGGCTCAGCGGTGACCAGATCCGCAAGGGTGCTGCGCTGAATGCCGTTCAGATTGGAGAGTTCCTTGTAGAAAAGAAAGACTTACCATGCTTTAAATAAGCAAATCTCTTTATAGCAAGATAAAAAAGGCTTCCCGCATGGGAAGCCTTTTATTGTGCGCCTGACAGGACTCGAACCTGCACGTCGGAAGACACTAGATCCTAAGTCTAGCGCGTCTACCAATTCCGCCACAGGCGCAAAACCGGGGACAAAATTACATCTTTTTTATGAAACGGCCAAAATTATTCGCGATTTGTTACTCTGATGGCAAGTGTTTGCGGGTCAAAGTGGAGTCCAGGACGGTCGATGAAATGGCTGAGACTGCCGTTGAAGGCCAGTTCCCGGGGAGTGCCGATGATGAGGGTGGTCTCTTTCGGGTTTTGGCACAGTCCGTTATTCGACCGGCTTTCGGCGGTATCCGATGATGGCGTGCCAGCGGTCATGAGCCAGAGTTCGTCTGCAATTTGGAGAGCCAGTTCCATATCGTGGGTGGAAAGGAAGATGGTCTTTCCTGTTTCGCGGGCCAGATGACGCAGGAGCGTGAGCATCTCCACCTTCGAAGGATAGTCCAGGAAGGCGGTAGGCTCGTCGAGATAGATGACGGGCGTCTGCTGGGCTAAAGCCTTGGCTATCATCGTTTTCTGGCGTTCTCCGTCGGAGAGCGTCTGGATCAGGCGATCCTGCAGGGATTCGATGCCTACCAGCCGGAGGCTTTCCTTCACCACCTCCTTGTCATCCTCATTGAGTCGGCCCCAGAAACCCGTGTAGGGGCTGCGGCCAAGTCCTACCAGTTCGAATACGGTCATATTCTGGACGTCGGGCTTTTCGGTGAGTACTACGCCGATGAGGCGCGAGAGTTGCTTGTCGGTGAGGGCGGAGAGGGGAATGGGGGATTCGTTATCGATATAGATTTCGCCACTGAGCGGGGGCTGGAAAGCGGAAAGGGTACGCAACAGGGTACTTTTTCCGATACCGTTGGCACCGATCAGACAGGTGAGACGGCCGCTGTGGAGGGTGGCGTTGATGCCTGAAGCCACAACCTTCGTGTTGTTCTTCTGCGCGTAGCCTATGGTGAGGTCTTTCAGTTCTATCATGGGAGTGAGTTATTTGTTAAGCAGGTCGCGGGCGTATTCTATGATGGTGTCCTTGCCGCGGAGGAAATCTTCCTGTGTCATATCGACGTGATGGTCGGGAGCGATGCCGAATTCCGTGCTTTGCTTGTCACGGTCGTACATCGGACAGGCGGAGAACCTGACGCCCCAGCCATTAGGCAGTTCGCTGGTAAAGGGAAGTCCTGCGCCGCCTCCTGTCCGGTCACCGACGATAGTTACCTGCGGACAGCATTTCATATACTTCGTAAATTCATTGGCGGCGCTGTATACCTGACGGTTGGTGAGCAGGATGACGCGCTTCTGCCATCTGACGCCGTTAGAGGGTTTGAGCCGCTGTTCCTCGAGTTTGGAGAAATCGTTGTGGCCGGTTCCCGTCTTGTGCTGCATGTAGCCCACCAGTATCTCCTCGTTGGTGAAACGGGCCGCGAAAGTCTCCGCATCGGTGAGCAGACCGCCGCCGTTGTCGCGTATGTCAATGATAAGTCCGTTACAGGGAGCAAAATCGGACAGCACATGGTCGAGATTTCCCGAACCGATGGCACTTTCGAAAGAGGCGCAACGCAGGTAGCCGATATTGTCGTCGAGCACACGGTAGCGGAGCGGTCCTGCTATCTTGTAGTCGGTGCCTATGTACTTATGATATATGGTGTCGCTGAAGTTTGACGGGTAGTTCTCATGCCAACTCCAGTTGCGGCCCACATCGAAGGAAGAATAGAGGTTGACGTGCCCGTCTTTCAGTTCTGAGAGCATCTTGGCGAGCACCTCGAAGAGTTGTGATGAGCTCATGCCTGCGTCCACTTGCGGGGAATATTTGGCGTGGATGGCATTCCAGTCGATATTCTTTTCCGTGAAGAAGCAGTAATGCTGGTCCATGATGTTCCAGAGAGCCTCGAAGTTGCCGCGGGCATTGTCGTCATATTCCTCTTCCTTGATGCATGAGGGAAAGAGGAAGAGCGTGAGGAAGAGTCCGAGCGGTACAAGTGTCCTGCACCAGACGGCAACGCGGAGAAAATCTTTTATTTGAGTCATGGGCGGATTTTCTGGATTTGGAAGCGGTGTACGTAGCCAAGGATGATGAGATGGCTGTAGGCGTGATACTTCAGGCTGTTGACTTTTGCCTGTTGGAAATCGCCAAGATAGCCGATACGGAAGATGTGGTCTTTGACGGCAAAGTCAAAGGAAAGCATCTGCCGCAGGGTGGGGGCATTGAAGGGCGTGGTGAACACGATGTTGTGGTCGTAGTTGCCCTTGGAGAAAAGCTCGTAATAGCTCTGGCCGTAGTTGGGACTGAAGAGGACACCTAAAAGGGGCAAGGCCACCTCGTATTGTACGGCGGCACGCATTTTCCTGATGTTAAAGAGATAGCGGGCCGAGGCATTGGGTGCAATGTTCAGATAGGCACGTGCCTGTGCGGGATTGTTGCCGTTGCGGGTGTTGTAGAGAAAACCACCGCCGATTTCACCCTGAGCACCGGCCTTCAGTTCCAGGCGGTTGCCCATCAGGTGCCAATGACGTTGGCGGGCGAGGATAAAGCTGTAAAGGCCGTAGAGGTAGTTGGCATCTTCCGAGCGGGGCTTGCTGTAGGAGATTTGGGCCTGATGGGTGAGGGTTGTGGTCCAGTTGGAGGATTCAGGGCTGTAACACAGTCCCATACTCGACGGGGAAGATGAAGCTGCCTTGTGGCGCTCAGCCTGGTCGATGAAACGGAGTTCAAATCCGTTGTAATGCTCGGGGGAGAGGTAGGTGTCGAGGATGTTGGAAGGGCCTACGCCAATCATCTTGACATTGGTGACTTCCCTCGCGACAGGCTGCTGGGCGCACAAAGGGAGTGCCTGCATCAGGGATGCAAGCACTATGGGGAGGATATGGTGGAGTCTTTTCATTCTTCTTTGAAGGAGTCAAAGAGGTCGAGTTGGCCGGAGTCCTTCTTGCGGGAAGGCTTCTTGGCGGGCTTGGGGGGAGCTGGAGGCAGGGAGCCTTGGGATTCCTGGGAATCATCGGAGGGCTCGGAGTTTTCGGAAGGCTCGGAGTTTTCTGAATACTCAGAGTTATCTGAATACTCAGAGATTTCAGAGGAATCCGGGCTCTCTGGGATTTCCGGGCTTTCAGGCTGTTCCGGTTGTTCCTCTTCAGGCTCTTCGGGCTTTTCCGGGAAACGGGTGGGTTCCAGCTCTTCGATGGAGGCGATGGCATAGGTGGTAAGGCGCTTGCCGCGGGCCTTGAATCCCTTGACGCCTACGAAGTCAGCAGCCTCTATCTCCTGGGGATCACGGAAACTGTCGTTCCCGCCGAAGGTCACCTTGATGCGTGGATAAGCCTGGTCGGTGAGCAGGATAAGACGGGAGTTGATGTTCTCCGATAGCCAGTTCTGCTTGCGCTTCGAGGCTTCCATCAGGAAACGCTTCAGATAGGGGTAGCCCTGCTGGTCGGCATCGTAGAGAATGGCCGTCCATACCTTGTCTGACTGATACTTCTCCAGGCGGAGGATGTTGTCCTCGTAATGGTTGTTCAGGTCAAAGTTGGAGAGGTAGAAGTCACCGTTGTCGAGCACCACGAGAATCTGGTCTTCATCGTTGAACTCTCCGAGGAAGCGTCCGTGCTCGTCGTAGTTGAGGCGGTTGACATCGGGATCATACCATACCTTGCGTCCGCCGAGGGTGGAATGGCCGTGGCTTTTCAGCGAGATGCGGTTCACGGGGTGCTTCGTGAGCAGGTTACCCTTAGAGGCACGGCCCTTGATAATCACTTCCGAGAAGTCCTTTTCAAGGAAGAACTTCTTCACCTTGGCCGTCGGGTCGAGGGTAATCTTAATGATTTCGGCCTCGCCGTTGGGGTTGGAGGTGAAGTAGATGACGCGCGAACCGGGTGTCCCCTGCGTGAGGTCATACTCCTTGTCGCGGGTCATGGAGGTCACGTTGAAGCGCTTGATGAAATACTGTCCTTGGCGGCCGTCGCGGTAAACCACGTTGTAGATGGTGCGACTGTCGTTCTTCTTGAACACCGCCACGTGGAGGATGTTCTTGCCTACGAAAATCTTCTCGGCCACGCGGATGACCTTGTACTTACCGTCCTTGTAGAAAATGATGATGTCGTCGAGGTCGGAACAGTTGCATACGAACTCATCCTTCTTCATTCCCGTTCCGATGAAGCCCTCCTGGCGGTTGATGTAGAGCTTCTCATTGGCCTCCACCACCTTGGCAGCCTCGATGGTGTCGAAGTTCTTAATCTCCGTGAGGCGTGGGTGTTCGGCGCCGTATTTGTCCTTCAGGTATTGGAACCAGTCGGCTGTCACTTCGGTCATGTTGGCCAGCTTTTGGTCAATCTCCTCAATCTCCGCCTGGATGCGGGCGATGAGTTCATCGGCCTTGTCCTTGGAGAACTTGGCAATGCGCTGCATCTTGATTTCGAGCAGGCGCAGGATATCGTCCTTGGTTACCTCGCGGATCATCTGCGGATAGAAGGGCGTGAGCCTCTCGTCGATGTATTCACAGAGTTCGTCGGTGCTGTTGGCGTTCTCAAACGGCCGTCCTTTATAAATGCGCTCTTCGATGAATATTTTTTCCAACGAGGCGAAATGCATCTGCTCCATCAGCTCGTGCCTGCGGATTTCGAGTTCCTGGCGCAAGAGGGCCAGTGTGCGGTCCACGGAATGGCGGAGTACGTCGGATACCGTGAGGAACTGCGGTTTGTTGTCCTCGATGACACAGCAGTTCGGCGAGAGGTTGATCTCGCAGTCGGAGAAGGCATAGAGCGCATCGATGGTCTTGTCGGAAGAAACGCCCGGCGAGAGATGCACCTGCACCTCCACGTTGGCCGATGTGAGGTCGGTCACGTTCTTGGCTTTGATCTTTCCCTTTTCGATGGCTTTGGTAATGCTTTCGCAAAGGGTGCTGACCGTCTTGGTGAACGGCAGGTCTCGGATGACGAGCGTCTTGTTGTCGAGTTTCTCAATCTTGGCTCTCACTTTCAATACACCGCCTCGCTGACCGTCGTTGTATTTGGAAACGTCGATGCTGCCACCCGTGGGGAAGTCGGGATAGAGCCTGAACTCCTGCCCATGCAAGTATTTGATGGCTGCATCGCAGATGTCGTTGAAGTTGTGGGGAAGGATTTTTGACGAGAGTCCCACGGCAATGCCCTCCGCTCCTTGTGCCAGCAGCAGCGGAAATTTGGCAGGCAGCGTGATGGGTTCCTTGTTGCGGCCGTCGTACGACAGCTGCCATTCGGTGGTCTTCGGATTGAATACCACGTCGAGCGCAAACTTCGAAAGGCGCGCCTCGATGTAACGGGGAGCGGCAGCACGGTCGCCCGTGAGGATGTTTCCCCAGTTTCCCTGTGTGTCGATGAGCAGGTCTTTCTGTCCCATCTGCACCAATGCGTCGCCGATGGAAGCATCGCCGTGAGGGTGGAACTGCATCGTGTGACCCACGATATTGGCCACCTTGTTGTAGCGTCCGTCATCCATGCGCTTCATGGAGTGCAGGATGCGGCGTTGCACGGGCTTCAGTCCGTCCTCGATATGCGGCACGGCGCGTTCCAATATCACGTAGGAGGCGTAGTCGAGAAACCAGTTCTGATACATACCGCTGAGATGATGCACGGCAGCGGCATCAAAACGGTTTACGGGTTTGTAGTCAGAATGGGCCTCGCCTTCGGATTCGGGAGCCGACGGGGAACCGTCGGGAACGCCGGCGTTCTCATTGGCTGTGGTGTTTTCGGAGTTTTGTGCTTCTTCGTTCGTGGTAATATCTTTTGTCTCGTCGTCCATGATTGTTGAATTATGAGTGCAAAGTTACGAAAAGTCGAGAGCAAAACAAAGAAAAGCCTTTCTTTTTTTGCCAAGACAGAGTAACTTCGCGGTATTGACCGCAAAGATAATAAAATTTCGCGAAATGTCCAAATTCTATTTGATGCGGGTGCGTGTTTTTTCAAATATTACCATCATTAAGTCCGCTCTGAAAATGCTTTTACCCTAATTTAACGTTCGCATGTGCGCGAAATAGGAAAAAAAGCAGTACCTTTGCCAGCAAATTTCGAAATTTATCATTTAAGACAATGGCACAAGAAGACGTTTTCAAGAAGATTGTGAGCCACTGCAAAGAGTATGGCTTCGTTTTTCCAAGTAGTGAAATCTATGACGGTCTCGGCGCTGTTTATGACTACGGTCAGAACGGTGTGGAACTGAAAAACAATATCAAACAGTACTGGTGGAAGTCGATGGTGCTGCTTCACGACAACATCGTGGGCATCGACAGCGCTATCTTCATGCACCCCACCATCTGGAAGGCATCAGGACACGTGGATGCTTTCAACGATCCCCTCATCGACAATCGTGACTCGAAGAAGCGCTATCGCGCCGATGTGCTCATCGAAGACCAGATTGCCAAGTACGACGAGAAGATTCAGAAGGAGGTGGAGAAGGCCCGCAAGCGTTTCGGCGAGGCTTTTGATGAGGCTAAGTACATGGAGACCTCCGAGCACGTGAAGGAGCACATCGCCAAGCGCGACGCCCTCCACGCACGCTATGCTGCCGCCATGCAGGGACCGGATCTCGACGAACTGAAGCAGATTATCCTCGACGAGGAAATCGTAGACCCCATCAGCGGCACGAAGAACTGGACCGACGTGCGCCAGTTCAACCTGATGTTCTCTACCGAGATGGGTGCTTCTGCTGATGCTTCGATGAAGATCTACCTGCGTCCGGAGACGGCCCAGGGCATCTTTGTGAACTACCTGAACGTGCAGAAGACCGGCCGCATGAAGATTCCTTTCGGTATCGCCCAGATTGGTAAGGCCTTCCGCAACGAGATTGTGGCCCGTCAGTTCATCTTCCGTATGCGCGAGTTCGAGCAGATGGAGATGCAGTTCTTCGTGAAGCCCGGCACCGAGCTCGATTGGTTCCCCAAATGGAAGCAGACGCGTATGGCCTGGCACCAGGCCCTCGGCTTCGGCGCAGAGAACTACCGTTTCCACGACCACGACAAGCTGGCCCACTATGCCAACGCCGCTACCGACATCGAGTTCAAGATGCCGTTCGGCTTCAAGGAGGTGGAGGGTATTCACAGCCGCACCAACTTCGACTTGTCGCAGCATCAGAAATATTCCGGCAAGAAGATTGAATACTTCGACCCGCAGACCAACGAGCGCTATACGCCGTTTGTCATCGAGACTTCAATCGGTGTTGACCGTATGTTCCTTTCCATCATGTGCCACGCCTACACCGAGGAGCAGCTGGAGAACGGCGAGAGCCGCGTGGTACTGAAGTTGCCTGCAGCCCTGGCTCCCACGAAGCTGGCCGTGCTGCCGCTGGTGAAGAAAGGCGGACTGCCCGAGAAGGCTCGCGAGATTATCGACCAGCTGAAGTTCCACTTCAACTGCACCTACGACGAGAAGGACACCATCGGAAAGCGCTATCGCCGCCAGGATGCCGTGGGTACTCCTTACTGCGTTACCGTGGACTACGACACGCTGGAGGACAATTGCGTCACCCTGCGCAACCGCGACACTATGGAGCAGGAGCGCGTGAAGATCAGCGACCTGCTTGGTCTGATTGAGGACAAGGTGAGCATTGCCTCGCTGTTGAAAAAGATTCAGTAAACAGAGCAAATGAAAAGAAACCAATTCCTGATTGCCATCTTCATGCTGGTGGCTACCTTCACTTCCGTGGGCCTCTTCTCATCGTGTAGCGAGAGCAAGGGCGACGAGGTGGACGAGTATGCTGACTGGCAGAAGAAGAATGATACCTATTTTAATAAGGTATATACGGAGGCAGAGCAGGCCATAAAGTCCGGAAAGAAAGACTGGAAGATCCTGACCGCTTGGTCCATCAACGAGGCTTCCGCCCAGACCACCGACCACATCGTGGTGAAGGTTCTGAAGGAAGGTACGGGCTCCGGCTGTCCCATCTTCACCGACAACGCCTACGTGCACTACATCGGCCATCTCATTCCCTCGGTAAGCTATCCTAAGGGCTATCTTTTCGACAAGTCAACACAGACCGAAGAGTTGTCCCTGGCTTCCGACAAACCGTCTCTGCTTGCCCTCAATGGGTTGGTGGATGGTTTCTCCACGGCCTTGCAGTACATGCATATCGGCGACTACTGGCGCGTCTATGTGCCCTACCAGTTAGGCTATAAAGGCGTAGCAAAGACCGGCATTCCTGCCTACAGTACCTTGATCTTCGACATCTACCTCTGCCAGTACTTCCGTGATGACGACTATGTAATCATCTGGAAGGCCAAGGAAGGCACATGGGTTGAAGAGTAAAACCCATCATAAAACACCAAAAATAGCACTGTGTACGCACACAGTTTCTTGATTTCCGTCAAGAATAATGCTGTTTTTGGTGTTTTTTGTGTCCAAATCCATTGCCGTTATTGAATTTCGCCGTACCTTTGCATCGTCAAAAGGAAACAAGACACATAGGTTTTTAGTTAGGTAAAGATTGTTGTTATTAGGTTTTTAGTTAGGTATTTAAGATTGTTTTGATATTAGTTATTAGATTAAAAAGTTTTTAGGACAATAGGTTTAGTTAAAGGTAACAAGTGATTGTTAAAGGACGACCATAGGTAAGTTGATTTAAGGTAAAGCAAAAGAGGTTGCATTTCAGTGATAACACGATGCCCGGGAGGGTGGCGGAATCATAAAAGTTTTTAGGGAATTAATAAAAAGATTGTTTAATTTAAAGTAAAGAAAGGGTAACATTATGACATTTACAGTAGCATTAGTTCTGTTAGCAACAACAGTGTTCTTAATGGACTTGACAATGGAGCATCGCTTTTAATGGCACTCCTAAATTAAAAAAAAAAGATTATTCAGTAAATAACTCAAGCGCGGCTGCTCATCATGAGCGGCCGTCTTTTTTTTGATTTTCCGCTATAATTCTTCACTCTTCACTCTTCATTCTTCACTTTTATTACTACCTTTGTCTCCGTGTTATCCAAGAGACAGAGCGATCGCCTGCTGAAGATGATTCGCGACAAGCAGGAAATGACGGGCAATCAGAAGATGAATCTGATTGTGCAGCTCTCCATTCCCTCTATTCTGGCGCAGGTTACGACCATCCTGATGTTCTATATCGATGCGGCCATGGTGGGCTCTTTGGGTGCTGAGGCTTCGGCGGCTATTGGCCTGGTGGAGAGCACGATGTGGCTTTTCGGTGCCTTGACGGGTGCGGTATCGATGGGCTTTTCCGTTCAGGTGGCCCATTTCATCGGAGCCGACGATTTCCGTCAGGCCCGCGAGGTGTTCCGTCAGAGCATCATGGCCTCGGCCATCTTTGCGGTCGTGCTTGGTCTTGTGGCCTTTGCCGTCTCCGGCCCGTTGCCCATCTGGCTTGGCGGCTCGGAGGAAATTCATCGCGATTCGTCAATTTATTTCGGAATCTTTGCGCTCTGCATGCCCTTTATGATGATGCGCAGCATCGCGTCGGGAATGCTTAAGTGTGCCGGAAACATGCGCATCCCCAGTATCCTGAGTGTGCTGATGTGTGTGCTGGATGTCATTTTCAACTATATCGGCATTTTCGTGCTCCATCTCGGCGTGGTGGGTGCCGCCCTGGGAACGGCCTTGTCGTTCATCATCATCGGCGTGTGGATGATGTGGTTCTCCGTTTACCGTTCCTCCGAACTGTCGTTAAACAAGGAGCCTGGTTCCTGGAGATTCCGTGGGGAATACATCCGCAATGCCATCAAGATAGGTTCGCCCATGGCAGCCCAGAATGTGCTGATGAGTGGGGCTCAGATCGTCAGTACGATGATTGTGGCTCCCCTGGGTATGATGTCCATAGCCGCCAACTCCTTTGCCATTACGGCCGAAAGTCTCTGTTATATGCCCGGCTATGGTATCGGCGAGGCCGCCACGACACTCGTCGGACAGAGTATCGGTGCCCGGCAGGGCCAACTGGCGAAGAGTTTTGCCCGTATGACGATCTTCCTCGGCATGGCCGTCATGGCCCTGATGGGAGTGGTGATGTGGATCTTTGCCCCTGAGATGATCGGCTTCCTTTCTCCTGTAGCGGAAATCCGCAGTCTCGGTACCGAGGCTTTGCGCATAGAGGCTTGGGCCGAACCCTTCTTTGCGGCCTCCATCGTGGGTTACAGCATCTGCATCGGTGCCGGCGATACCTTTAAGCCCGCCATGATGAATCTGGGCAGCATGTGGTTCGTACGCCTTACTTTGGCTGCACTCCTGGCTCCCACTTACGGGCTCGCCGGTGTGTGGACAGCCATGGCCATCGAACTCACCTTCCGCGGCTGCATCTTCGTTTGGCGCATTTTCGTCAACGGGAAGTGGCTGAAAATCAAGGAGTCCTGACGCTAATCTCCTCCAACAACGCTTGATGATGACCAGGCAGGATGATGTGGTGATTACCGATCGGATTTGTCAGGAAATAAGAGGTCTTTGTGGGGTGGGATAGGAGGATGACCTGCTGCGTTCTGCACAGATCCGGTTTTGTCTGGTTCCTGATCAGTTCCCCTTCTTCAATGAAACAGCGGGAGAGGTCGCCTGAAACCTTGAAGATGGTAACGGGACCTTCCTTCATATACCCCCTGATACCTACACCAATGCCCGACTCAAAGTGCGTGTCGTATTCATACCGTTCTACCATGTTGAAAGGAATGGTACAATGGGCAAACAGCATCTCGCCTGTCTCCGGGTTGATGGATGCGGGGTTGGCCTGGAAACCGCTTACACCCGTAAGCGCCTGGGCAATCTTCATGGAGAGCATGGCCGGAACATCTCCCTCGCAACCAGCCACGATACCCTCGGCATTAAGCTTGGCCAAGGCCAGACAACCCGTGTTGTGGACAGCCGTCAACAGGTCGAAACAGCGAATGGTGAAGCCTTGCAACTGATACCTCTCCACAATCTTCCTCAGCGCATCATAGATCTGCAAGGCAACAGGCAAGGCGTTTCTGATGCTTTCAGATGAGGCCTGTTCGTTCGTTTCCCGAAGGGGAGTAACGGCCATCACGTCCAATAATTCCTGCATGGGAATATCGATGAGACTGATACCTAAGTGCTGCTTAATGGCTTCCTTGTCAACCTGACTCGATATCAGCCAGTCGGAAGGCTCGCCGATGATGCCCAGCCTGCACCCCTTGAGCGACTTCCGGGCCTCCCCAACCTTTTCCAGTATTCTGATCCGTCTCGTGATATAGTCGGGTGAACCATGAATAATCTCTCCTTTGATGTCGTTCTGACGCAAAAACGACAGGATTTCCATGGATGCTGCCAACGAATTGCTCTTACCCGAAGTCAGCAAATAGATAGGTTGCTCCGATTTACGCTGCAGTTCTGGAAGCAGCCTTCTGAAGATACCCTCTGTGCCACCCGTCCGCACATAGATCAGACTGAGCGAATGAGAGCCATAGTCGGCATAGTCATTCCCCTTCAGTTCGTAAGCCACGTCAAGGCTGTCCAGAAACTCCCTGGTCACAGCACCCACAGCCTGCTCGTCATGCAGTTCCGATGTTAATGTATAAATGGCGATATTCATAGTCGATAGATTGTTTCTTCGATGCAAAGATCTATTCTTAAATGCCCTTGCCAAGCAGGTTCCTGACGATGCGTTTCCACCGCTGGTATAGTTGGCCTAAAACCTCGAAATGCGCTTCTTCTACGGCCTTGTGGAAGGCAGGGCAGATATCCTTTTTCAGCACGAGGATGTTGCCGTAGCCAAGATCGACGGTTTCCCAATCCTCATGGCCCGACTGGCAGTCTGCAAGGCTAAATTTGAGGCTGCTGAGAACGGGGATGACGGCCTGTAGGTGCTTGGTGCTGATGGGGTGGGGGCGACCGTAAAGGTAGTTGGCATGGTAGCCCTGTCCATCGGCGTCGATGATGATGATTCCGCCAGGCTCTCCCATGGCACTGCCGCGCGCAAAAGAAAAGGCCACGATTTCAAGATGGGTGTACGACTGGTAGTTAGTGTCGTTGATTTCGATGGTGTTCATAGTTGCGAGTTTGGTAGATGAGAGTTATAAACACTTTGCTTTCGGGTACAAATATAGTAATATTTTCCAGATTACGGATGGTTTTTATCCAATAAATGATGAAGAGAACTAGGTCTTCTTGTGAAGATAAAGGTTCAAAATTAAACCCTTATGCCGCAAATATGCACATAAAGGTTTAAAATAGAACTATTCTTTATGACTGATCTTCGCATTTTCAAAAATGGTATTCCCGAGGGGCAACCTTCGGGAATACTACTTTTAATTTGATGATGAGTACAACGTTACGCCATTGCCATTGCTACAGCGGGGGCAAGCCCGGGAACGCAAGCCGATGCCGAAAGTGCCGTGAGCAATGCCGTAAGGGCCGCGATGATAGCCTGTCCGATGGCTTGAAGCCATTGTTTATTCTTAAACATAATCTTAGTTTAAAGTTTAAAGATTAAAGTTTAAAGACCCCTCCCCTCGGGGAGGACGGGAGGGGGTCAGTTGTTTAAGGCTCGGGCTGCTCGTCCTTTCCGCGCTCCTCAATCTCGGCTGCGTTAGCCAGATCGGCGGTGTTCTGGAAGACGATGCCGCTGGTCATACCACGCACACGCTTGTGCGTACCGCTGTCAACGGTGGCCTCAGGCTGGAAGAGTACGCGGACTCCCTTCAGGCTCTCGGTGATGGAGAAATCCTTCACGCTGGAAACACCCTTCGAGGAGATGCCGATCTTGAAGGTGCCGAAGCCGTTGATGTGGACGCGCTGGGAAGCCTGCAGGGCATCGGTGATGACCTCCACCATCTCGGTGAGTACGGCCTTGGCGTCGGACTTCTTGGCGGTTGAGTTACGCTGTATTCTTTCGGCGATGCCGTCGAGGTCGAGGGTTCCGGTGTAGACGGGGCGTGCGTACCACTTCTGATAGGCCTCCGTCATGTGCTCATTGTTGTTCTGTACGAGTTTGTAAAGATGTGCCATAATAGTTGATAGTTTAAAGGTTAAAGGTTAAAGTTTAAAGATTCAGGATCCAAGATCCAAGTTTCAAGTTTCAGGTTTCAAGTTTCAGGATATGCCCGCGCGATAGCAGATTCTTCACTCTTCACTCTTCACTTTCTTGATTCACGATACAAAGTTACAACATTTCTCTAACGCGATGGTACCTTATGGGTACCTTATGTGGACTTACGGGGTACTTAAAGGGGAGTTATCGGTCCTAATGTGGAATTAGGGGTACCTTATTGGCGGCATCTGAGGCTTTCACTCATCAGAAGGCGTGCTTCCATCCATTAGAAGCGTTGCTTCCAATCATTAAATGAAATGCAAGCAGGGGATAGAAAATAGTTATCGTTAGGGTTAACGTTATCGTTGTAAAAATTTGGCATTCTGACAAATTTTTAGTAACTTTGTACTTGCTATGAGTAACTATAAGGAACGCGGAAGGATGGAGCTGGCAATGCTCTATTTTCCGCAGTTAAGTGGCAAAAAAGCATGGTTGAAGCTCAAGTCATGGATTGAGTACTGCCAACCACTCGCCAAAGAGCTCGCCCAACTCGGCTACACCGGCCGCCAGCGCACTTTCACACCCCGTCAGGTGAACCGCATCGTGCACTACCTGGGTGAGTATTGAAACAAATCAGCCCCTCTCATTTCGGGAGGGGATTTTTCATGTTGCAGAAATGACAGATGACAAATGACAGTTTTTTTATTTTGCGCCTGAAAGATAGATTAGTATTATATATATTATAATATATATAATACTAATACCCTCTATACTCCCTAATTTTTCAATTTCAAAAAACTGTCATCTGTCATAACTGTCATAGGTCAACTGGATTTTTTTCGGGGTTGTCGGAGGGTATTTCCGGTTTTTATTTGTATCTTTGCACCTGCATCATGGAGCTATAGACTTCGCGTTGTAGGGGCGGCAGGTGTGCGAGTGCCCGGATTTTTGTGGGTTAAACATAGCGTTTGCTATTTATTCTAAAAACGTCCTTGAAACTTGCCGGTAGATAGGTGACGAAAATAGAGGAATAAATAAGTGAACGTTCGCGATAGCGTGGACGTTCTGCTTATCTTCTATTTTCAGGTTACCGGCAAGTACCTAAGGACGTGGATGAGCGACAAGAATGTCTGCGCTTCTGCGTCTTTATCGATTTAGGTACTTGTCGATAAACGTACTTGTTTTTAGATAGTGGCGAGGCTCTAAAAACATATCAATCTATGAACAAAGAAGAACAAGGCGTAGGTGAACTGTATCTGCGTCTAATAGAACAACTGAAGTGTGAGCCTAATTTTGTTACGGACAACGGTGAGTTGAAAAAGTGGGTTGTGGCGGAAGCCGCCAGGGCCTATTCCGCTGATGTCATTTCGTTACTGCTCAAAGATGAACTACTCAGAAATGCATTCTTTGTGAATGTAAATGGAACGGAAGTTTTTAAACTTGATAAATTCTTGTTGTTTGTAGAGCAAAAGAACTTCCTAAACGATGGCTATACACAATTCACTCAAAAAGTAGGCTTGAAAATCGGCGGCAAGTTTCTGAACCAACGAAGTGAGGTGGAACTTGTTTTCCCTCATAAAGATTGTGTGCTTGAGGGAGGGCAGACAAAGGAAGACCAGAAACGGCAGGAGATTTTCTTCAATGAGGTGTTGGCACAGGACGAGATTACCCAACTTTTGGAGCCTAAGGTTTTGACTGACGGAAAGCGGTATGATTCGGAGGGTGAACACCCATTGGAAGGTTTTACACGTGATGCTGAAATCAATGAGAAACGTGGGTTGTCAAAAGATACGATAACAGACAACTTGATTATCAAAGGCAATAACCTACTGGCTCTGCATACTTTGAAACGAGAGTTTGCTGGAAAGGTGAAGTTGATATATATTGATCCACCATTCAATACTGGGAATGATAGTTTTGGATATAATGATAGCTTTAATCATTCAACGTGGCTTACATTCATGAAAAATCGACTTGAGATAAGCCGTGAAATATTGAAAGAGAATGGTATTATTTTTATCGAATGCGATAAAAATGAAGCAGCATATTTAAAAGTTTTATGTGACTCAATATTTAATATCAATAATTTTGTTAGCGATATTGCAGTACAAACCTCATATGCAAATGGTCTCAAAGTAAGTCAAAAAGAAAAAACCATATTGAAAATGAAAGATACAATCCTGGTATATAAGAAAGGGGATTTGTCTTTCAAGCCTCAGTATATAGAAAAGCATTATTGGGATACCCATTATAACCAACTGCTTTATAAAACAAAGGACGGCGAATTGAAATTTAAATCACTAAAAGATGAACTTGTAAAACAGGGAATACTGGAACCCAATGAAACCATATCAAAAAAAACAATAGATAAACCTTTGTTCTATGCATATGTCTGCGAACATAAGGATAACATCTGTTGTTTAAATCCAATTCACTCTGATGGAGAGATAAAGAAAATCGCGCAAGAATCTAATGGTCGTATAATAAAATACGTTAGTTCGAAAGGTAACACACAATATCTATATAATGGCCGTTCCGTTGGTTTTTTCAATCAATGCTTTCACCTTGTGAATGGTGAAGAAAAACTATCTGTTCTCCTTGGGGACATTTGGACAGACATTGATTTTGGAAATAATCAAAATGAGGGTGGTATTGATTTCCCAAATGGTAAAAAACCAGAACAATTATTGTCTCGTATTATAGACATGGTAACGAACGAGAATGACATTGTTCTTGATTTCTATTTAGGGAGTGGAACGACCTCAGCTGTTGCTCATAAATTAAAAAGGCAATATATCGGGATAGAACAAATGGATTATATTCACGATTTAGCTGAGAAAAGACTCCAGCTGGTACTGAATGGAGAACGATCTGGTATCTCAAAGGCCGTTGGGTGGCGCGGCGGTGGAAGCTTCGTATATTTGGAATTGAAGAAATACAATCAAGTGTTTATCGATGAAATCGAATCTGCGACAAAAACAGAGGAACTATTGTCGATATGGGAAAAGATGAAACAAAAGGCCTTCTTCCGCTTTAATGTTGATATGCAGAAGTTTGATGAAAATATTGATGAATTCAAAACCCTGACATTAGACCAACAGAAAGAATGTCTTCTCAAAATGCTTGACCTTAACCAACTCTATGTGAACCGTTCGGATATGGAAGACGAGACGGCAAAGGTGACCGAAGAGGAAAAGAGAATAACCAAGAATTTTTATCAGGAGGCTTAAGCGATGGCTTTTCTATACGAGAAATATAATACTCTGTCAGAATTTGGGGCAATCGACAAGAACCTGCCCCGCTATCTGATTGATAATCTTCGTCCACGTTTCGCCTTGCGCCCTTATCAGATAGAAGCATTTTCGCGTTTTATCTATTTCTGGGAACGTGATGAATCAGGAGAGAAACAACCTCGTCCTTACCATTTGCTTTACAACATGGCAACGGGTAGCGGCAAGACTAACATCATGGCTGGTCTGGTGCTTTATATGTATCAGCAAGGCTATCGCGACTTCCTTTTCTTTGTAAACAGCAATGCGGTTATTGAAAAGACGAGAGACAATTTTCTGAATGAACGTTCAGCGAAATATGTCTTCAATGAACGTATCACGTTTGATTCCCGTGAAGTGAAGGTGAAAGAGGTGGAAACGTTCGATGAGAGTGATCCTGATAACATCAACATCAAATTCACGACCATTAATCGGTTACACTTCGATTTAGAGAATCCCAAAGAGAATTCGCTTTGCTATGAAGATTTCACAGATAGGAAAATCGTTATGTTGGCTGATGAGGCTGACAACTTTAACGTGGCAACCAGAAACCAGAACACGCTTGACGGTAACTGGGAGAACACCATCCGGCGTATTCATGAAATGAATTGTGGCAACACGTTGCTAGAATTTACTGCCACGATGGATTTGGACACACCGGAGATTCGCCAAAAATATGAAAACAAGACCATCTTCAAGTACGATTTGAAGGAGTTTCGTGTTGACGGGTATTCTAAGGAGATAGAAATCATGAAGTCCCGCTCCGAACAACGTTATCGTGTTTATCAGGCTCTGATTTTGAATCTTTATCGGCAAGTGCTGGCAGCAGAATATGGCATTAATCTAAAGCCGGTCATTCTCTTTAAGGCCAAGAGAACTATAGCAGAGAGCGAACGAAACATGGCATCGTTTCACAAATGGGTTGAAGAATTAACGGCTGAGGATATTGACCTGCTTCGTGATGCTACGGAGATAGATGAGGTTGTGAAGCGTGCCTTTGCCTATTTTGATAAGAAAAAAATATATTCTTCGGAGATAGTTTTGCGCACGAAATCAAACTTCAGGCAGGAGAATTGTATTAGTGCAAACAATGATGCCGAAAAAGAGAAGAACCAAATGTTGCTCAATTCCCTGGAAGATGAGAACAACCCCATTCGTGCGGTTTTCGCCGTGAACAAACTTGACAGAGGGTGGGACGTGCTGAATCTGTTCGATATCGTTCGAATGTATGACGAGCGTAATGAGGAACGAGATGGGCGTATTGGTAAGACGACGAGAGCCGAAGCTCAGTTGATAGGTCGTGGTGCCCGATACTTCCCATTCCGAATAGAGGAGGGGCAGGATTTGTTTACGCGCAAGTATGATAACGACCGAAGTAATGATTTGCGCATTTTGGAAACCCTCTATTACCATACTATCGATGAAAGCAGATATATTGCGGAAATCAAGAAAGCATTGGCAGAACAAGGTTCCATTGACCCAACGTCAGTTACCAAGACGCTCGAACTGAAGTTGGATTTCATGGAAACAGATTTCTATAAAAATGCGAAAGTCGTCTTTAATACAAAGAAGCCTAAGGATTACCAAAGTGTAAAGTCATTGGCCGATTTGTCAGTAAGGAAAACTAATTATAGGCATCTGTTGACTACGATGGCAAGTTCTGTGGTTAGCGTTTTTGGAGAACAGGAAAATGGAAAGGAATTGAAAAAAGTTGAAAAGGACGTTCCTCTAAGTGTTGTTCCGTATCATATTATCCGTTATGCGCTTTCCACGAATCCGTTCTATCGATTTAACAACATCCGTCGCTATTGTCCCCATCTGAAATCTTCAAAAGAGTTTGTGGAAGATAATGCTTATTTGGGAGGTTTGGAGATTACATTTAAAGGTACGAAAGAACGCCTTGAGTCAATAACCCATCATGATTACTTGCAGGGTGTTCAAGGGTTGCTTACTCAGATTGAAAAAGAAATCAAGGCTAATAGTGTTGAATACGAGGGATCAGAATTCTTTTATAAACCCATACATGAAGTGTTCGGAACAAAAGATATCACATTCCCGAAAGACGAAGCTCGTGAGGAAGGACAAATTGATATGCTTCGCGAAGAGCGTTGGTATGCCTATAATGCCAATTATGGTACGAGTGAGGAACGGGCATTTATTGAAATGTTCGCTCGTAAGTATGGAAACTTTAAGAAGAAATATGATGACATATACGTCATTAGAAATGAGAAAGTGGTTAAAATTGTAGATCCGAAAGGACGAGTGTTTGAACCAGATTTCCTGTTATTTGCCAAACAAAAGGAAGAAGAACATTTGATGTTCCAAATCTTTATTGAACCCAAGGGCAATCACTTGAAGGGAAAGGATAAGTGGAAGGAAGAATATCTGGAAAAGATGAGAAAAGAAAGACGTACCATGTCAATAGATACAGACAATTATCTTATTACAGGTGTACCTTTCTATAATCTACAAAATGAAAATGAATTTATAAATAGTTTGGAGGACGTGCTAATGTAGATGGCTAATTTATTAATATAGTCCTGCCCAGCCTATTCTTTCGAGATTAATACTCTTTAACAGCAAATTATCTTCCCGCTTGTAGCAATATAAGCGGGATTTTTTGTAATTTTGCGCTTCGTATAGCAACATAATTAAAGGAGAATGATGAATATGAAAAACTATAAAGACTTCATACAGGATTCCGTAATCAGCCGCCTGGAGCGGCTGATGGGAAATAAGGAGGCTGAAGCTGTCAACTTGTGGGAAAAGTATGGCAGTCAGAGCGACTCGTTCAGAAAAGAACCAGCCTATAAAAGCATGCTGCATGAGATGATGGTGCCTTATTATGAGATGTATCTGAATGGCGACACCCGGCTTTGCTGTGCGGGCTGCAAGCTGGAGTCCATAGGTCGCGAGATGGCGCACGCGATTGCTGACGATGACCAGTTTGGCAGCTGGGCATCGGAGCAGGACCTCATCGTTGCGGCTGAGGGTTGGGGTGATAATATGAAACACTTTGAGGGAGAGCAGAAGCGAATCTACCGGTTCTTCCGAGTGTTGGAGGAACTGTTGAAAAACAATTGCCAGCAGGACTGGCTGAGATTGTCAGAGGAACTGAAAGAGATGCTCTTCAAGTCGGAGGTGTGTTACGACTATAAAACCGACGAGGTGCTGTGTGTACTGCATGCCTTCACCATGATCATGCAGCAGGAATGGACGAAGGAGAAGAAACTGGAGGTGTTTAATCTGCTTCACCAGCACTGGCTGTTCCTGAAGCACTATTATTCCGTGATGACGAGGCATATTATCGGCGTAAAATGGACCAAGTTTAGTGATGTGGCCAAAACGGTGCTGGAGTCAAGCGCTGCCTTCAAACCCCACATGCATATTTTCTATTGCGGATTGTTGGACTGTGTCGACGAGTTGCATCTTGACCGGAGGCATCAGCGCGAAATAGATAAAATCATCGCTCAGATGCTGGAGGAGCTGAACCGGGTAAAGGAGCACTCAAAGATTCTCTACGAACTATGCGACACGCTGTTTCCAGAGGATTTCCAGCGTCTGCTGCGCGAGCATAGGCCTAAGAGTTATAAGGAGGTGGAGGACGAAAGTCAGCAGAAGGATGAACTTATCAAGCAGATACGCCAACAAAACCAGCACCTTACCAGTGAACTCGAAAAGGCTAAGGATGTGTTACAGCAGATGGTATTGTCGTCAATACCAATAGAGGAGATAGACGCAGAGCTGATGAAGTATCCGCCAGCGACTGCATTTGATTTGTTGCGAGAACTGAACAACAGCGTTGTACTCAGCATGTTGGAGGTATGGCGCGAGCATTATCCCGGCTTGCTTGAAAAGTATCGCAACCGATTGTTCGAACCCATTGACGAGCAAAGGGACTTGACCGCCGCGATGAAGAAAGTGGCAGAACGTCCTACCTTCGGTACGTATTACGGGAAAGGTTCTGTACATGATGACAAGCGCCGCCAACTGACGGTGGGAGAAATAGAAAAGAAATATCAACAACTAAAACGAATGAGCAATGAGTGACACATACCATTATGAAGACGGAGCCATTCACCACGACCATAAGCGGGTAATAAATATTGACCACATCGGGGGCGACGATCTGGGGAAGTTGCTGAGCGACTTCTGGAAGGATAATGCCGAGGAGGCTGAGGTGGTAGAGGAGGTTGATGGTGTTGAAGTTAAAGCACCTGTTGAGAATCAGAAGCCTAACACGTCAACAACTCCCCCTCAAACTATAAACCAAAGAGTAGCGGCATGTTTTGAGCAGGGGTTGCTGTCGGTTGGCAAACCTTATAACAAGCTGTTCTGCCTGATGGCAGCTATGATTGCTCGCCGTATGCTAAAGGAAAAAACTGTGCCTGCCTTTGTGAGGATGGTGTCAGCATCTTATCCCGCATTGATTCAAAATGGGGTGACAGAAGAAAACTATATTGGGGCCATCAACGATTTGACACAGAAGAGTCGTTACAGCTTCAACAATTATATTACTGACCAAAAGACAATGATAGACTTCGTTAAGAGTTGCTATCCGCAGACAAGTACAGGAAAGGAACGTAGAGACAGTCAGCAGATGGCAGATAATACGAACAAAATATTCCTTTTTCTCAAAGAAGATTAAAGGGCTTCCGTCCGAGGCTTCCGATAAAAAGATTCCTAAACCTTCCGCTCCTTCCGAGTCGGAAGGTTTATTGTTTTTATACGTTTCTCGTGTTGTTAGAAACGCGCTAATTTTGCATCGAGAACAAGAAACCACGGGCTCTATAAACCCCGTTCGGATGAGTTCCAAGAAGTAACATTAGTATTAACAAAAAAAACGAAGAAAGATGCAAGCAATCATCATGAAAGTGAAGAGCTGCGGCGAGCAGTTCTACGTGAAGAGTGAAAAGTCCGAGAACGGACAAATGGCCAAGCGTAACCTGGTGCTTCAGGAGATTGGCGGAAAGTATGAAAACTCTTATTGTGTGGCCGTCCTTGGCAATCTTGCCGGATGCCAGTTCTACGAAGGTGATGTGGTTATCGCGACCCTTCGGTTCTCTACCCGTGAGTACAACGGTCAGGTTTTTCAGGACATTGTGGCCACGGATATTATTAAAGTAAACAGATAAGTTAAACCCTGAGTTGAAGCGTGAGGGAATCAATTGAGCATCAGGAAACTGGTGTAGGCGCCAATCTCAAACCTTCTCTCGCAAACAACTCAAACAATGAAAAAAGAAAACAACAGCTATAAGCAGCAGATTCTGCACGACGTGCAGATGGACACACAGACAACAATTATGAACAACGGCGATATCAACATCTATCCATGTTCGTGGGAGTTCGACAAGGCTCCCGTGACAGCCGAAGGCAAACCGCTGGTTCGCTACCGCGCTGGGGTGATGGTGGAAGAGGACGGAAGGACTCGCGTGAAGCGGTTCCGCGACGGCATGAATGGTTCTAAGTATGAAACACTTTTCGAGACAGCCCACGCCGACGTGAAGCGTACCCGCGAGATGAATCACGGACAACGCGGATGCCTGAAGGTGGAGTTCAGATTCCCGCGCCGCTATCCACTCTCGCTGATGAAGAGTCTCTTTTGTGAGGAGACGGAGGAAATCATGGCATATCTTAATTCAAGAAAGGAGGAAACCGTATGGAAAAGCGTCTGATTGCACTGAACACGAAGCATTTCGCCGACAAGAGTAAGAACAATCGGGGCTATGCAGAAACACAGACCTCGGAGCAGTTTGACGAACTGCTCCGCCAGGAGTGGCTCCGACGGGATGTGGCCGACATCCGTGCCGGACGGGAGGAGAAGAAGGACTGGCTGCCGTTTATCTGTCCGCACTACACGGCCTTCAAGGACAATCATCGTGCACAGGACTCGATCATACCTGAGGCTTTCACGTTTATGACGTGTGTGGATATCGACAACCCCAAGCTGGTGCGTCAGGCCTTCGCGAAAGCTTTGGAGGTAAACCAGGACGAGCAGTCGGAGTGGCACGACATGGTGCTGCGTGAGGCTTATTCGGCTCGCGGCAAGGGTCACATCTACATCCGCATTCCTAAGGGTATGACTATCGAGGAGGCCCAGCGTGCTTTCTGCGGGGAGCTTGGCTTTAATCCCGATGAACTGCTCGATGCATCGTGCTTCACTCCCGAAAGGTACATCTATGTGACGGGTATCGACCAGGAGGTGTTCCGCTCCGAGCATTGGCTTGAACCCATCGAGGGCGAAGAGCTGGAGGAAAGAAGGGAGGCGTATAGAAAAAGAGGGATGAGAGAGGATGGACAGACCCTCCAGACCCCCCACCAACTCCCCCGAGGGGGAGAGTCTGACGGTGCAGAACAGAAAGCCTCCCCTCGGGGAGGTTTGGAGGGGGTTGCTACTCCCCGCACCCTCTTCATCTTTGACGCTTGCCTGAAAGAGGCAGAGCTGACACCTGATGTACTTGTCGTGAAAGGACACCGTCACGAGGCTTTGAAGAGCATCCTCTCGGTGGGAGCAACACAATTGCTGAAGAAAGAGGAACTGCTGGGCGTATTGAAAGTCCGCATGCCTGACAACTGGCAGGATGAGAATATCCAGACATTGGTCAACGACTTCTATTCGAAGTATCATGACGAGAGCCAGAAAATGACGGCCTTTCAGCGAAAGACGTTGGCGAGGAGCCTGACCCCCCTCTGCCTCCCCCGAGGGGGAGAGTCGGAAGCCTCCCCTCGGGGAGGTTTGGAGGGGGTTGCTTCTCGGGGAGGTTTAGAGGGTCTTCCCCCGATGCCCAAACGCCTTCCTGCGCTCATCAAGCTGCTCACCTCGAAGACGCCCGACATCTACAAGCCGGCTGTGGCCCATGCGGTATTCCCGTCGCTGGCCGCCCATCTGTGGAAGGTGCGCTTCAGATATATCGACAATGTGGAGCACGAGGCAACCTTGATGAATGTGCTGATGGCGGGAACGGGTGCCGGTAAGGACTGTATCTCGCAACCCATCAACCGCATCATGGCCGACATCCGACGTCGCGATGCAGAGAACCTGAAGCGTGAGGCCGAATGGAAGCGTGAGGTGAATTCGAAGGGTTCGAACAAGGATAAGCGGCAGCGGCCGGAGGGACTTGTCATTCAGGAGGTGGACCCCGACATGACCAACCCTGCCTTCGTGATGCGCATGGCCGAGGCCGATGAGCATTTCCTCTATACGAAGATGAACGAGATTGACCAGTTTGATGCCCTTCGGGGTTCGGCCCGCGGTTCGCAGCAGTTTCAGATTATGTGCCTGGCTTTCGACCCTGACAACCGCTATGGTCAGACGCGCGTGGGTACGCAGAGCGTTACAGAAAAGGTTTGCATCCGGTTTAATTGGAATGCTGCCACAACCATCCAAAAGGGACAGCGCTATTTCTCACGGGTGCTGACCGACGGTCCGATAAGCCGCATCAACTTCTGCACGATACCCGAGCGCGAGATTGGAGCCGACATGCCCATCTATGGCACTTATGACGCCCAGTTCGACGAGGAGCTGCGCCCCTATATCGAACGGCTGACAAGGGCTTCGGGATTGGTGGATTGCCCGCAGGCTTTCCGGCTGGCAAAGAAGTTGAAGGACGAGTGCGCCGAGTTCTCAAGGCTGAGCCAGTCGAGGGTGTACGAGAACCTTTCGTTCCGCGCCAACGTGATCGCATGGCTGAAGGGTTGTGTGCTCTACATCTGCAACGACTACCGATGGTCGAAGGAAATCGAGGATTTCGTGCGCTGGTCGTTGAAATACGATCTGTGGTGCAAGATGCAGTTCTTCGGCGCAGCCATTGAGGCAGCCAACCAGGAAGCCGAACACACTCAGAAACGTGGTCCCCGTAACCTGCTGGAGCTGCTGCCCGATGAATTTAACGTGCACGATGCCGACATCGTCAGGCAGGCCAATGGCATGGACACCCGAGGCACCCGCAACATGCTCTCGCAATGGGTTCATCGCGGCTACCTCTTACAGATGACAGATGACAGTTTTGTAAAAGTAAAAAAGTAAACTAACGATAACGAAAACGAATATGGAAAAGAAAACCGCCCCTCGGGGCTTGCGGAACAATAATCCGCTGAACATCAGGAGAAATAACAAGACGAACTGGATTGGCCAGTGCGGCAAGCAGGAAGACCGCGCCTTCGTGCAGTTCCACTCGATGGCCTACGGCTACAGGGCAGCGTTCAAGGTGCTGCAGAACTATCGGGTGCTCTACGGCTGTATGAACTTACGACAATTCATCCAGCGCTGGGCTCCGCCCGCAGAGAACCATACGGATGCCTACGTGAAGAGCGTGGCAAGAACGGCAGGAGTGAATCCCGATGCCCTGCTGCCGTCGCCGAGAAAGGCCAAGGCGCTCTGGGTGAAGATCATGACCGGTATGCACCTCGTGGAGAACGGCATGATGCCCGTTGTCTCTCGCATCGAAGAAGGTTGGGATTTGGCGTTCGCAAAGATATAAATTGAATGTTTTGTTTCTGTCATATATATGTTTTGAGAAGCACGTTGTCCGTGAGGATAGCGTGCTTTCCCTATATTTAAAGGGAAGTAAAAACTAACATAATCCCAAAATCCCATTTTTGGAAAAATAACGCGAAGATGGATTATATTAGAAATGATATAATCATTACGTTTGCTAATTGCAAAAAAACGCCTTAAAAGGTAGACGGTGTATACCTTTAAAGGCCATAAAATGCAAATAGCGTGTAACTCATCAGAGCTACACGCTATCTCGTTTTTACTTATCAGTCTTTACTTGACCTCCTCGAATCTAAACACTATTGTGTATCAATGTGTTACAACTGCACGTTAACGATAAGAGGATGTAATAGGGGTGGTTGTGATAAGCAAACATAGGAATCGATAAGAACGCTATTGGTGATTCTTGCCAAGTACTTTTTCTTCCAACTGAGGCAGATGGTCTATGATGTTCGCGTCAATTTCGATTGTATATGTGCCCGCTGTGTTGCGCAGCGTCTTTTGTATGCTTGAAGGTTCGGTGTTGCTGAACCAGGCATAAAATAGATTGAGTGCAAACAGAGCCGTGGTCTTTGGATCAATTCCATATTGGTTTGCAATGTTCCAACAAAAGTTCTTCAGGTCTGCTTGCTTCAGTCCTTTCTTCTTGCCGATAGAAAGAACCTCCATGCGTGTAACGCCGTTGAGTTCCACAAGAAGTTTGACAGCTTCCTCTATCTGGTATAGTTCTTCATCCGTAAAGCCATAAGGCATGAGTGTATAACGAGTATATTTGAGGATGGCTTCAAGCTTCTTGGCTTCGCGAGCGGCCTTTGCCTCGTTCATCTGCTTTCGATCAATCTGTACTTGGTTGATGAACACTTCTAACTCATCATGTGCTTTCTGAATGTCACGTTTGAGTTGTAGCTTTGCCAATGCCTCAGGAGTAACGGATACTTCTTCTGGACTATGTGATTCTACATTGCTTTCTCTCTTGGGAGTATCATCAGCAATAGGTGCAGCATTCTTTGTATTGGTGATAGTTGCCGTCTTCTCTTGTGCCTTCTTCTGTATATGACCAAGGTTTTGAGCGATGTGCTCCTCCATCTCCTCGCGGTCTGCTATGTTGTTCCATTCCTTGCGATGAGACTTGAAGAAAGCATAGAGTCCCTTCTTGATGCCATGACAGACAAGCACAAACAGAGCGTAATAGCCAACGAATATCGGAATTGTGAGCAGGAAGCGTACTAATTCCTCTTCTGCATCATTACCCACAATACACTGAGCCGTCTTAAAAGCAGCGATGATGTAAGAGATGATGAGGATGCCAAGGAAACCCTTGTCAAAGTTTCGAGCCATCCCATCCTTCCGATGTGGTATAGGAAAAATGTCAATCTCCATACTTTTACAGTTCTTTGATTTGTTCTTGGGCAACTTCAATGGCTTGCGAACTGAGTTCTTGCTCGCCATCTACCGCATCAAGTACTTTGTCAGCCAGCCATAAGGTAAGCATTTCGTTCTCGTCCTGATGGAAGTACTCAGCAAGTTTAGTAACTTGTTCACGTTTAGCACGCCTGTCGCCACGTTCAATCTTGCTGAACATCGGGGTGTCTATCTCCAATAGTGCAGCCAACTGGCGTTGCAGTACGCCATTCTCATCTCTTAGTTCTCTAATCTTTTTTCCGAATAACATATCTATGTCTATTTTTCTTCTTTAGCAAATTACCGGCAAATTACCGGCAAATTAAACTTGTTTACAATTATCGCTGATTATCAGTGTGTTAGCGAAATGCGGTTCCGTTTTTGGCACGTCTCAGCAAGTTACCAGCAAATTACCGGCAAATTAAACTAAGCCCATATAGGTATATACCTCATATATCGTTTAGCCGTATCAGGATCAAGTGCTTTAATCCTTCCCTGAGATACTGCCTCCTTTATCAATCTTGATATA
>Ga0310695_10001007_pt1 | contig 68670 bp, 41 predicted proteins | sample RumenRJG_04DNA_FD_203882 | JGI IMG/M metagenome (GOLD analysis project Ga0310695, IMG submission 203882) | Bovine rumen microbial communities from Lethbridge, Alberta, Canada - RJG_04 (v2) (version 2) | ecosystem: Host-associated > Mammals > Digestive system > Stomach > Rumen | place: Canada... | reverse complement strand
CCGCTCCATCAGCGCGGTCGCGCTTCCCCTCACGCCGTCCACCACCTCCAGCCACACGGCCCTCGCCCGCACCACCGCAAGCTCCGGCACCGTCTCCGTTCCCTTCGCTCCTCCATCACCCTGCGGGGGCTCGGCCAGCACTGCGGCGGCGGGCACGGGGTCGGCGAGGCCCGTCACCTGCCGCAGTTTCTTCGCCATCGCCTTGTAGCGCATCACGGTGGTGTAGCGCACGTAGAGGGCGGGGATGTTCTCCTGCAGCCACGCCTTCACGCCACCGCGCCGCCCGACGATCGCCCCCGATCCGTCGCGCAGAAGCGAGTTGTCCACATAGCACTCGAGGTCGTGTATCATGCTTCCGAAGCGCACTGCCGCCTCGTGCGACTCGCGCCGCCGGACCCACGCGTCGAGGATGTTTTCGCGTGTCGGGCAAGGGCTCGTGGTGCGCCTTGCGCCGACGCGCCGCCGGTCGCGGGCGAGAGCCTCCCGCCTCGCCCTCTCCTGCGCGTAGTAGAGCGGCCGTCTCAGGCGGCTCTGTGCCCGGTCGATGAACCGCGTCGCGTCTCTGCGCAGCCACTTCGCGAGCGCCATCAGGGTGAGGACGTCGCCGTCAGCCCAGCGCACCATGTCGCCCACGCTCCACCCCTCGCGCCGCCATACGACGGCAAGCCCCTCTGTGGCCTCGCAGAGGTCTGCGAACGCACGCGCTCTCTCCCTGCTCCGCCTTGCGCGGCTCGCGATGCGCCGCTCGTGCGCCTCGATGACCTCGCGCTCGACAGGCTCGTACTTCGCCAGCCACGCCGCGAGTTCGCCTGTGGCCTTGGCCGTCGCTATGGCGGACGCCTCAAGCATGGCCGCCGTCTCTGCGGCATGCGCCGACGTTGCAGCTGCCGCTTTCGCCTGCGCGGCCGTGTGGGCGGGCCGAGCCCCAGAAATGACAGATTTTCGTTTCATGGCGGAAATGATACCAAACTCCTGGGGAGAAAGGCAAGCACTAAATGAGATTACGGTGCGTATGAAATCTTATGGCCATGAGGATACCCAGTTTGGCGCCCGCAGCGCCGACCAATATTGTTTCTCTCTCCGTCAGCCCTGGCTAAACACCTTACACTTTGTACCACTCGTTCCGTGTGGTCAAAGTTCAGACCAATCATCTCAACGCGGGAATCTCGCGGGCAAGGGCGGTAACGGATTTGCCATCGATCTCTATGTCGGTGATGACAATGTCGCTATCCCTTACGCGATAGACGGCAACAGCACCCTTACCCTTGGCGGAATTCGCCTTGTCCAAGACCTCTTCAGCCATAGGCGCCAGACGTTCGTTTACAAAGAGCTGATCCGGCATTGGCACTCTGACTACGAACGGCGATTTCGCGCGGCGGGACAGGAAAGCCTCGTTCGTTTCGTTTGTACGCTTCTCGCTCCACGAAACGCTATGCTCCAACGTGGCATTGCCGGACTTGATCCAAAGCCCCCCGTCCGCAGGCAACGAATCCGCCACGGCGGAAACTCTCCAGAGTCCGTTTGTGGCAGGTTCCAACTTCGCGAAGATCTGCGCATTGCGCGTGTCCTCCCACGACTTTCCATCCACACGCTCCAGAAGATTCGTACACGTCGCGCGTACCCTGACGCGAAGATAGCGTCCGCGAAGCGGGTCGTACGGATCGTACGCCTCGCACCGGAAGCGTACCTCCTTGCCAAATCTCACAATGCTTTCATAGCGCCACACGAGCCATCCGATCGCCACGCACTGCACAGCGATCGCCGTCCCGGCGATAATGGCCTTTACGACATTCCGCTTCATGCCTGCACCCTCCTCTTGACTCTTGAACGCACGAGCACAACGTTGAGCGCGGTGAGCACAACGCCCGCCACTATCAGAACTACACCCTTCAGTGTAAACGGCGCCTCACTGACGAAGAACTTGCAAACGACAAGCCAGAGGAACGTCACCGCTCCGATGTTGGCCAGCGCAAGACGCATCTTCGTGACTCCGACGGCAATGACTCCACCAGAGACAAGAAGCGAGACGAGGAAAAGATCGCCATGAAAGAAGAATGGCGTTGTCAAGGCGACGCCGCATGCCACCACGGCGCCAATCATGCCCCACACCGGCAACGAAAAGACACATCCTGAAATTGCGACAAGCGCTGAACACGCCCAGAAAATGTATGCAATGTTTTCGACACTTGTATTCTGCAATGTACAGCTCAGCATAAGACCCAGGCCAAACGAGTACACTATTCCCGTCACAACCTGCGCCGACACGAGCGCCGCCCGCGACGGACGGTTTCGGAGAAACGCCACATACGCCGGAAGCGAAAGCGCGACAAGCACAACGGACTTCGCTGCAAGAGCCAACGATCCCCTACCGCTAAACGGTTCTCCAGACATGATTCCCCACACGATGCCAAGAACCGGCCACAGCGCGGCGACAACAGCCGAGCGCGTCACCCATACCGCGGGCAACATCAGAAGCGACACGAACAATACAAGCGCCGACAAGGATCCTCCAACCTGATACGTCTGCGCCACGAGACACGTTCCCGCCGCAACGGCAACGCACCATAGTATTCCAAGCGGCTCCCACAGCGTCCTCGCTTTCCATCCCTTCACCGCCGCGACGACGGCCAGCGTTCCGCACGCGATCGTAGGCGCCACTGAGATCACCGCTCGCGCCGGACGCCCGAAGACGTCCCAATTCGCCGCGAAAAGCGCAATCACCCCAAGCCCAATCATCAGCGCCCCGAAGGCGCCCGCGATGATCGCGCCCCAGGAAAGGCGTCCTGCGCCGCACTCCTCCAGAAGCACCCGTCTGCGCCTCTTCAGTTCGGCGATCTGGCGGTCTATCTCCGCGACCTTGAGCTTGATGCCGTCAACTGCGTCATTATGCATTGCCGACCTCCTTTTCGTCTGAAGAGACATCCGGCGTTTCCGCATCCGACTCCTCGAAGCGCGACTTGAACTTGAGGTAGAGGAACGCGCCCACGATGAGCAGGATGCCAACCGCGGCGAACACACCTACACGACCCGGCGTGGCGAGGGACGAGGTGTCGACCAGGAGCACCTTTACCGTCGAAAGCGCGAGGAGTCCAAGCCCCGCCAGGCGAAGCGTGCGCACACGGCGCACGATGCCCATCGCAAGAAACGCGCTCGCCACGGCAGCCCACACGATCGTCACAATTCCGCCGCGCAGGAAAGGCAGGAACTCGCGTCCGAAGAAGTGGCTCTCCATCGTTACCACCACGAACGTCATCAAGGATGCCGCAGGATACGCGAGTGTGCGAATGAAGTCGCGCCATGGACGGAACTCCCCTAGCCTCCATCCGCAGAACGCCACAAGCGCCGGCACGGGCCAGATGGACTCGATCCGGCTCACAAGATTCACAGCATAGACACCCCCTTCCACTGCCATGGCCAACGAGAAGAACCAGAACCCGAAAACCGACATCAGCGCCGTAGCGATGAACGCCGCCCCCTGAAGCGCCTTCTCGCCGCTCCTCGCCCCAAGCTCGACGAGAAGCGCCGCAAACGCGCAGAATAGAAGCGCAACCATCTCCTTCTCCGCATGCCACCAAGAGCACGCCCTCAGAAGCGAGATCGCCGCGCATACGCACGCATACACGATGAGAACGGGCGTGCCGCCCCATTCGCGGCGGCGGCTGACGTACGCGAGCGCGGCAAACGCCGCGGCCCACGCCAGATGATGAAACGCCCTCAGCCCCACATAGGCGCACCGCGCCTCGACTATGCCAGCCATCATCACGAGCGACAACACGGCCATCAAGGCTGCCGCCGCCCAGTAGACAGGACGCACCTTTTCGCCGGCATGCACGGCAGCGCGCACCGCCATCGCGAAGAAGAGCATCAGCTCAAGCGCATGGAACGCATACGCCACCTGCCCGTCGCAAAAGCTGAACGGAGAGCATTTCGAGCCGGAGAAGATCGCAGACACGACAATCGCCGAGAACGCGTAGATCGTCCAACCCCTGAAATACGCCACCGCACAAGCGCCTACGGAGAGGATGAAGAGATATACATGAAGCTGGACGTCGTGGCTCGTGAAGCTGCATATCGTCGGCACGAGAAATCCGCCCACAAGCGCGAGGCCCGCAATCATCAGCGAGCGCAGGCGCACGGAAAGATATCCCGCAGCCGCCGTTGCCACGAAAAGCCCCGCGAACGCCACATAGCCGGACGATATCACCGGCGGACTGAAGTACCTGTGCCCCAGCCCGAACGAGAGATACACCGCCACAAGCCCCACGGCCGCGCACACTTCGCCGAGTATCGCATATCGTTCGCTCTTCAGTTTTAGCCACGTGCCAAACACCGAGCCTATAATGCCCCAGAACATCATTCCGAACACGCGCTGCACAGGGCCTATCCAACCCTTGTCTATCGCGAGCACAAGGAAGTATGCAACGGCCCCAACGAGCAGAAGAGCGCCTACGCGGGTGAGCCAGCGTGTGGCGACGGCGAACTCGCGCGTAACGCCCTTCGGCGCGAAATCGCCACGCACGCAGAACCAGTCCTCAACCTTCTTCCAGAAAATGTCCATGGCCGTCGGCTCGTAGCCGCCATCAGCGTCCTCAGGCGCGGGCGCAACCGGCTCGAACGACGCCATCGGCTCTGGATCCCTCACAAATGCGGGCGGATCGTTCGCAAAGAGAGCGCGCGGCGCAGGTCTCGGCTGGACTGCAACTGGCGCTACCTTCTCTTCGACCTTCTCTTCCTTCTTTTCCACGACATCTTCCGTGGCCACCTCCTCGGCCGATTTCTCAATCGGCTTCGTCGTCTCAGCGGACACTTCGGCCTTTTCGGACGCTTTGCGGCGGCTATTGATCGCCGCCAGAATCAGTACGAGCGATTCCTGCATTCTTTCGAGTTCTCGCTGCAGTCGGCCGATGTTCGCCAACGCCACAATGAGCATCAGCGGCATGCCCAGAATAAACACCAGGCTGAGTATTGCAATAAATGCTCCCATGATTCATCCCTCCTTGACTAAGGACGCGAAAGTGGGATGAAGAAGAGGTCGAGCGTGGTGCCCTTCTCGGGATCGTTCACATGGCGGAAGAGGCGCCACAGCAGAGAGACCTTGCGGTAGCCGTTCTTCTTCGCGTCGTATGTGAAGCCCGGGAACGCGTCCACCGACACGTCGCCGTTCTTCTCGGCGCGTTGCCAAACCTTCAGCAGCACTGTGGACTCCTCGAACGAGGTGTTCTTCTTCTTGTCCACCTCTTTGCGCCTGTTGTAGAGGATTCCAAGGATCGTGTTGGACTTCTCCTCAATCGTGTTCTTGCTCTCGTTGCGGCTGGAATTGTAGATTGCGCCCAGGCCCACAGTATGCTCCTCGCGCAGATCTTCGCCCGTCTTCTTGCGCGTCTTGGGGTCGAACGTCACTGTGCGCGAGCTTTCGGAATTGAGAAGCAGCTCGTTGCCGTTGTCGAACTCTTCATGCACACGGTAGGTCTTGCCGTCCCAGGAAAGCGATGCATAGGCGTAGCGCTTGCGGGGAGTGAAGAAAATCATCGCCTTCGTTTTGGAGCCGGCGCTCGGAACGGCGTTCTTCTCCCTGAGGCGCATCGAGACCTTCTTCTCGTAATTCGTGTACGCATACTCCTCGAACTGGATCTCTGGCGGGAGCTCTTTGACGCCTGCAAGCGATTCGATTCGCGAGAAGTCGCCGTAGTGCGTTTGCGACATGAACGGGAAGAGCCAGAATCCTTCGTTTCTGCCGCTCTCGGTGCCGACGAGAGGAGTGAGCCACCAGTTGTTAGTCTGCGACGTGCCGCCGCCATTCCATCCGAAGAGCAGACTCGTGAACGAACGGTCCTTCTCGTGGTGCCAGAGGGGGAAGAACCAGTCCTTGCTATGCGAACCGTCCTTGGCCGTGGTGCTGCCCACGAGGCCTGCGAGCGCGGCCCACGCGCTTTCCTGGTTGTTGGTGTTCCACGCGCAACCGGCGAGAAGCGGAGGAATGATCACGCTCTCCTCGCCCGTCTTCGGATTGCGGTTGTGCGCATAGGGGATGGATGCGAAGCTATCCTTGTCGCGCGCATAAAGCGGGAAGAACCAGTCTCTTTCGTGCGAGCCGTCTTTCGCGGTGGTGCTGCCCACAAGGCCGGCAAGCGCGGCCCACGCGCTTTCCTGCGTATTTGTGTTCCAGGCGCGTCCGGCGAGAAGAGGCGGGATGATCATGCTCTCCTCGCCCGTCTGCGGATTGCGGGTGTGGGAGTAGGCGATGGACGTAAAGCTGTTCTCGTCGCGAATGTAGAGCGGAAACACCCATGACGTGCCGTCCTTACGTCCGGCAATGGGAGTGAGCATCGTGTCGCCTTCACGATAGTAGATCGGGAAGAGCCATTCGGAAGTCTTTGTGTGGCCGTAGAGAAGCGTGAAGAACGTCTCAGCGTCCTTGTAGTACAGCGGAAACGCCCATGATCCGCCGGTGCCGTCGGCCTTCTCGACGCGTCCGGCAAGGCCGGCGAGAATATACGCCACGGAGTCGCCTGTCTTGCGGTCGCGGTTGTAGCCGGAGAGCAGAAGCGGGGAGACGGCGGCCTCAAGCTTGCCGTCGGGACCGCGGTAATGGCTCCACGCGAGCGAGAGGAACGTGTTCTCGTCCTGCCAATAGAGAGGCACTGCCCAGTTGACCTCCTTTGCGGCTCCGAAGAGAGGCGTGATGAAGGTGTTGGTGCCGTGGTAGTAGAGAGGCAGCAGCCAGTCGGCGTCTTTGGTGTGTCCGTAAATGGGAGTGACTAGGGTGTCTTTGTCGCTGTAGCAGAGCGGCGTCACGAACGTCTCGTCTGTAGCATTGTGCGAGAAGATCGGAAACAGCCAGGACGAGTCGTATTTGCCGTCCACGCTGGAATGCCCGCCAAGGCCGGCCATGAAGTAGGATGTAACCTTGTTGGATCCATTGTTCACACGCGAATAGGGAAGCGAATAGAAGTCGTCGCGGTCGTAGACATAGAGAGGAAGCAGCCAATGATGCCTGAACCCCTTCTCTGTACGACGATAGCCGCCCAGACCGGCGCACGCCCACAGAGTTTCCTCTTCGGAGTCGCCATCAACGTCAGAATGGTGCCAGAAAAGCGGCAGCAGCCACTGCTTGCGGTCCGTGTGGTCTTTGTATTTGCTCGACTTGGCCCCGGCAAGACCGGCAGCGGCCCAAAATTTGTAGCCGCTATCCGAACCATCGTACCACCAAAGAGGGAATAGCGTGTTGAAGTCGTCCTTCCAGTCCCAGAAGAAAAGCGGCAGCACGGCCATGCCGTCTCCGTCCTTGTCAACGATCACCGGCGGCACGGCCACGATGTCGTCCGTGTTCCAGAAGACGGGGAACACGGTGAAATAGTCGTCGCCCCAGAAGACCGGAAAGATGCGGTTGTCGTTTTTGCACGTGTCGAACTGCGCAATCGGCCACAGCACATTGTATTCGTTGTATTCACTCTTGCCGTGCTTCATGTACTGGGAGTAGAGCGGACGGATCGCCACATGATCGTCGGCGCTCGAGAAGAGCGGCCACAAGACGGACGTCACGGGCGCGCGGTGGTAGAGGAGCGGCCAGAGGCTCACGCGGTCTTCCACTTTGTCCGTGTACTTCACATCGTTTCCGGTGTAGAACGGAGTGGAGGACATTTCCTGCGTTGCGCATCCGGCAAGAAGCGCGGCAGCGGCAAACGCCATGCAGATAGGATGTATCGATTTCATTTCAAGTCTCCTTCTTTTCGTAAGCACGCGCATATTTTAGCAAATCGCTTTTTCGCTGTCAATGCGGTTTCCGAAAAAATTTTCAATGCCGTTTCTATGCCGCTGGAATGGAGAGCGTGAACACGCACCCACCGCCTTCACGGGCTGTCACGGAGAGAGATCCATCCATGTCTTCTGCCAGCGCGTGCGAGATGGCAAGTCCCAGTCCGAGGCCGCCCTTCTCTGAGTTAAGCGCGCCGTCAGCGCGCCAGAAGCGTTCAAACACATGCTCCATCGCCTCGGCGGAAAGTCCAGGTCCGCGGTCCATCACCGCCACGCGCACGCCACCCTCTTCGTCGCGGCGCACATCCACCTCCACGGCGCCGCCCGACGCCGCGTATTTCGCCGCGTTCCCCAGCAGATTGAGAAGAATCTGCTTAACTGCGTCGCTATCCGCCATGGCCATGCAGTTGCCTTCAGACTGCAGCGAAATGCCGTTCTCCGCGAACTCGCCTCTCACCACCTCCACGGCGTCCTCCGCAAGCGCCGCCACGTCAACGTCTCTCATGTGGTAGCGGCGGCGTCCCTGCTCGAGGCGCGAGAAGTCGAGCAGGTTCTCCACGAGGCGAACCATACGCGCGTTCTCGGCCACGATCACATCGTAGGCGTGGGCGCGCCGCTCGTCCGTGGCGAGCCTGCCGCTTCGCAGCAGCTCCGCCCACACTCCTATTCCCGCAAGCGGAGTCTTCAGCTCGTGCGACGCGTTGGAGAGGAATGTGGTCTTCATGAGATCGTCACGGCGCGCCTTTGCCGCAGCCCGCACGAGCAGCCACGCGCCGGCGGCAAGCACGCCGGCCAGCAGAACGCCCAGCGCGAGACCGATGGGCCAGAGCGACACCAGCAGAAGGCCCTTCTCTGCTGGATTCTCGGAAAACACCGCTCCGCATAGACTGCCGTTACGTCTGCCGTCTCTCGCCCACAGGACGCAATGTCCAGCAAAGTCGCGTATTCCCGCTGGCGGCGGCTTCTTCTTGTGCTTCGGATCCTCGTCGTCGCTCCATCCGCTTATGCGGCTTATGCGGTCAATCTCCCGAAGGACCTCCTGCGGGACGTCGTTTGTGCACACCACGCCATCTCGCGGCCTCCATACGAAAACTCCAATTGGCGGCGACGCCTGGAACTCGTCCAGCAGCGTTCTGCGGAAATCGGACGCACGCCTCTCGAGTTCCTCCTTCGCCTCGCTCGCCTTTCCCGCGAACACCGTTCCCGCGGCGCTCTTCCTCACGCGCTCCATGACTTCGCTCCGGGCATTGCCCTCACGCTCCCTTGAGAGCATGTGCAGCTGCCGCAGCGCGATTGCGGAAAGCAGCAGCGCCGGGATGCATGCCAGGACAAAGTATAGTTTCAGGTCTCGTGTGATCATATGCCTCGAGCCTCATGCCAAGACGGCGCCCTCAAGACGAGGACGCCGACTTTAGTAATGGAGCGGGCGAAGGGAATCGAACCCTCGTAAGAAGCTTGGGAAGCTCCTATTCTGCCATTGAATTACGCCCGCATGGCGGAGAGGGAGGGATTCGAACCCCCGATACCTTGCGGTATGCATGATTTCGAGTCATGTGCATTCAACCAGGCTCTGCCACCTCTCCGTGGGAACAGATGAAAATTGTATCATAACTGCCCCGATGCCGTCAAGTGGCCGAATAAGAAATCTCAAACGAAATGACTAGCGGCCGCACGGCGCGGTCCAGAGGCATGCCTGGTAGAGGTGCTCCAGGAACTCGGGGCTGGAGAAACTATCCGCGTTGTGGCCGAGTGCGGAGTAGTAAACGCGCCCATTTCCGTAGGTCTTCGTCCATTCGAGAATGTGGGTGCCGTCGACCGGCGCGCGGCCGCGGTCCTTGATCCACTTCTGCATGTCGCCAGCGATTGCGAGCGCGTTGAACTTGAGAACGGGCTTGACTGCGCCGGGCACCATGTCGTTCACGTAGATCTCCTCGCGGGGCCACACGTAGCCGGCGGGCATGCATGCAATGGCGGGATTCGACTTGTCGGCGTCCGCGAAAGGCACCGGCATCTGCCTAGGGTAGTGGAAGAGGAACGTGCCGCCGAGAAAGTCGCGCCACTCCTTGCTGCCGACCTCGCAGTTGCTAGCGGAGTGGAGCACGAGCGTGCCGCCGCCCGCCTTCGCCCAGGCGTAGAACGCCGCACGCTGGCTTTCGGTCTCGAACTGTTCCTCGTTCGCGCAGGCGAAGACCATGCGCGGGCAGGCGCGGAATGCGGCGGTGCGGAACACCTCGGGGTCGTCGGTGACCTTGACCGTGAGGCCTTTCGCCGTGAAGTAGCGCGCCATCTCGCCCGCGCCGACTTCGGTGGAGAAATGATGGTACGAGCCCTTCGGCGCGACGGCGCCTGTCTTGGGGTCGCGATGCCACATCCAGCGGGTGTAGAGCAGCACGTCGTAGGGCTTCTCGCGCGCGACGGGCGGCAGCAGATCAACGAGGTTGAGGAGCAGGCGCTTGTAGGCGGGCGCGTTCATGTCCGTCGTCGAGGACTGATTGACGCACGGCCCCACGAGCGTAACCGCGCCCTTCCCGTACTTGTACTGCGCGATGGAGCTGGCGATGCGGCCGGTGTGCGTGTCGGCCACGCCGAGCAGGCACGTCTCGCCCGTGAGGAACATGCCGTGGCGGCTTTTGCCCACGCATGAGAACAACGGTGCGTCAAGACGGCCCTGCGGGAATCCGGCGAATAGCTTCGGGCAGTTCTTGAAGAACACGCCGCCACGGTCCATCGCAGGCGCCGTCAACACACCGCCGTATGTGTGGCCGAGGCGCTTGGCTATCACCTCGCTCCAGCGGTCGGTCGTCTGTAGCGTCACGAAGTGCGTTCCGTGGCGCACGGCATCCAGAATCTGATCCACGTCGCCCTGGCAGTAGCCAGGCGCGAGATGGCAGAAAATGACGTCGGGGTAGTCGCCGCGATCAGCCGCGTCGGGATCGAACTCCGCAACGTCGAGACCCCAGCTCTTGAAGACCGACATGTGCTCGAGCGCGCCCCAGAAGCGGATCTTCCGTGCCTTGTGGCGGGGCCGCACGGTGGCGTCCACCGCGCCATTGGCGGCTGGCTGCGCCACGAGGCGGCAGAAGTCGGCATATGTCTCCATGCCCGCCACGGGATGCGTGGCAAGGTAATCCTCGACGGTCGCCGCAAAAGAACGCGGAGCATCGGCCGAGGCGCACATGCATGCCGCGAACGCCGCGGCGACGATAAGCAGTTTCTTCATTTCGGACATCTCTCTTTCTACGTGCGGCAATCAGCCGCGCTTGCGGATCTCGTTCAGCGCGTCGATGGTGGAGTACGGCGCGCGCTCGTTGCAGCTGGTGAACTTCGCCGCGTCAGCGGGGTTCACGAACTTGCGCTTGACGGGATCCCACTTGATCTCGTACCCGACGTTGTTCATCGCGTGGAAACCGAGGATGCAGGAGATGGTGGAGCTGTTCGCCTCCTCGACCTTGATGTTCGTGTCCTTGCGCGAGCGCATTCCGAGGAACCAGGGGCGATGGTGGTTCTTCTCCATGTTCCGCACCACCTGCTTCTCGGGCTCGCCCTCGATGATCCCCTTCCGGTTCGCCTCGCAGACGCGCCAGATCTCGGCCTTTGGCTTGTATGCGGTGTCGACGCGCTTCGCCTCGGGGACTCTGTCCACCCAGCGGCACGTGGATATCCAGTCGCCGTTCTCGCCGAAGAACTTCGCGCCGCAGCGGAAGCCGGTGAGGCGCGGCGTGCCGAGCTGAAGCTCAACGCCGTTGGCGTACTTGTAGGTGATGAGGCAGTCGTCGTGAACGTTGAAGAGGCGCCCCTTGAGGAATGTGACCTTCTCGCACTTCACCGAGACGGGGCCGGCGTTGTCCATGGCCCACTGCGCGATGTCCATGTGGTGCGAGCCCCAGCCGGACACGTTGCCGGTGCAGTAGTCCTGTATCTGGAGCCAGCCCACGTTCTGGCCGGGAATCCTGGCGTATGGCTTGCCGTTGGCGTCCACGGGACGCCAATGCGTGCGCAGCTGCGAGTAGTGCACGTCGTTGCGCGCCGGGCCGAGCCAGAGGTCGAAGTTGAAGTCGCGCGGATCGGGCGTCTTCTCGATAGCGGGAACATCCCACTCCTTCGACGGGCTGTTGTCGATGATGCCCACCTCAATGCGCTTCAGGGTGCCGATGCGCCCGCTGATCACGTACTCCACGCCTCGGCGGAAACCATTGTTGCATCCTCCGTGGTCGCTGCGCTGCTGGGTGCCGATGTGGAAGACGCGCTTCGTGCGGCGAACGGCCTCCACGATTGCCTCGCTCTCCTCAACCGAAAGCGCCATAGGCTTCTGCACATATACGTCCTTGCCCTTGAGGCAGGCCTCCACCACCATGCGCGCGTGCCAGTGGTCCTGCGTGCAGATCATCACGCCGTCTATGCCGGGATCGTCGAGCACCTTGCGGTAGTCCATCTCCAGCTTCAGGTGGTCCATCTTGCGCTGGTAGCGCTGTTCGGCCACGTTCTTCATGTTAGCGAGACGGACGGAGTCGCAGTCGCACACCGTGGTGAGCATCGCAAGGTCCTGGTTGGCCGCGAGTCCGCCGATGTCCATCGACGTTCCGATGCGTCCACATCCAATGAGCGCTATCTGGAGCTTGTTGCTGGGCGCCGTATCGCCGAACACGCTCGCAGGCACAATCGCGGGCGCTGCACCAGCCGCAATCACGCCGCCAAGAAATCCTCTTCTGCTGATCTTGCTCTTCACGTTGTTTCCTCCTTTTGCGTTGTTGAAATAGAAAATGGCAGGCCGTAGCCGTCAGAGCGCGGCTGCGGCGCGGCGCAGACGCTCCACCGTGCGCTCGCGGCCAAGTATCTCGCACATCTCGAAGAGCCCGATGCCCTCGCCGCGGCCGCTCACCGCCACGCGGATGGGATGCACCCACGGCCCCATCCCGCCGCCCTGCGAAAGCTCCTTCACCATCGCCTCACCCGCAGCGGCGGTGAACGGCTCGAGCGCCTCGAATCGGGAGGCGAGGTCGAGCAGCAGCTCCTTCACGCCGGGCTTGCGCAGGCGCTTCTCAACGGCCTTCTCGTCGACGGGATAGTCGTCCGTGAAGAACGGCGCGGCCATGGCCGGGATGTCGTTCCAGAACTTCGTGCGCACCTGCATCTGGTCCACAAGCATCTCGAGGGCCGGATCCTCCTTCGGCGCGTATCCCGCCTCGCGGAGCTTCTCGAGCATCTTCGCGCGGTACGTCTCGCGCGGCGCGCGGCGTATGTACTCGCCGTTCATCCACTGCAGCTTCTTGATGTCGAACTTCGCGGCCGTCACATGCACCTTCTCGATGTCGAAGAGCGCCACCATCTCGTCGCGCGTGAGTACCTCACGGTCGTCGCCAGGGTTCCAGCCGAGGAGAAGGAGGTAGTTGAAGAGCGCCTCGGGCAGATAGCCCTGCTCGCGGAACTCGCCCACGAATGCGGCGCCGTCGCGCTTGGAGTAGGGCTTGCCCTGCGCGTTCACGATCATCGAGAGGTGGCCGTAGCGCGGAGGCGTGGCGCCGAGGGCCCTGAAGAGCTCAAGGTGCTTGAAGGTGTTCTCCACGTGGTCGTCGCCGCGGATGACATGCGTCACGCCCTGGTCAATGTCGTCCACCACGTTCGCGAGGTGGAAGATGGGCGAGCCGTCGGAGCGGACGATCGCGAAGTCGGGAACGTCCTCGGCCTTCTTCTCCATGTGGCCCTTCACGATGTCGTCGAACGCGAGGGTGCCCTCCTTGGGCATGCGGAACATCACCACCTCGCCTGTCTTGCCGTCGCGGGAGGTCTTCTCCATCTTGTAAGCGCGGCCGTCGGCGAGCAGCTTTTCCACGCACGCAAGGTGGCGCGAGACGTTCTTCGTCTGGTAGAATACGGGCTCGTCGTAGTCGAGGCCAAGCCATTCCATGCAGTCCATCAGGGTCTGTATGGCCTCGGGCGTGGAGCGTTCGAGGTCGGTGTCCTCGACGCGCAGCAGGAACTTGCCGCCGGTGTGGCGCGCGTAGAGCCAGTTGTAGATGGCGGCGCGGATGTTGCCGATATGCACTTTGCCCGTCGGCGACGGGGCGAATCTCACTCTTATGTCTGACATGGCTGAATCCGATTATACCAAAGAGCCGCAGTTAGCACAAGCGGCGGCTTCGGCCGCGAGCGACTCAATCGCGGCCCAGTCGCATCTGGCGATGGCGTCCTTCGGCGCCACCCACGTGCCGCCGCAGCACAACACCTCCGGCACGGCCAGATAGTCGCGCAGGTTGGCGAGGCTGATGCCGCCCGTGGGCATGAACTCCACGCCCGTGAAGCGGAACGCGCCGAGAAGGTTCTTGATCATCTTCACGCCGCCAGCAGCCTCCGCGGGAAAGAACTTGACTATCCTCAGGCCGGCCGTGAGAGCCTGGGAGAGCTCGCTCGCGGTCGCGATGCCGGGAACAAACGGAAGCCCCAGTTCCTTGGCGGCGTTCACCACCGCGGGATCGAACCCGGGCGCCACGCCGAACGCCGCGCCAGCCTCAAAGGCGGCGCGCGCCATCTCGGGCGTCACGAGAGTGCCAGCGCCCACAACGGCCTCGGGCACCTCGGCGCGGATCGCGCGGATCGCGGCGGCTGCCGCCTTCGTGCGGAACGTCACCTCCAACACGCCCAGGCCACCCTTCACGAGAGCGCGGGCGAGCGGCACTGCCTTAGCCTCTTCCTCTATCACGATCACCGGCACGACGCCGGACCTCTTCAGAACCTCTCTGATGTCCATTTTAATCAGTTCTCCTTCACGGTTCCCTTCAGAACGGCGATGAACGCGCTCTGCGGCACGTTCACGTGGCCGAACTCCTTCATGCGCGCCTTGCCGCGCTTCTGCTTCTCGAGCACCTTCATCTTGCGCGTCACGTCGCCGCCGTAGAGCTTCGCGAGAACGTCCTTGCGGAACGGACGTATGTCCTCGCGCGCTATGATCTCGCGCCCGATCGCCGCCTGTACCGGGATCTTGAACATGTGCGGCGGAATCGTCTCGGCGAGGGCCTTGCACATCTGGATGCCGCGCGCGCGCGCCTTGTCGCGGTGCACCATCGTGGCGAAGGCGTCCACCTGCTCGGAGTTGAGCAGGATGTCCATGCGCACTATGTCGCTCTCCTGGTAGCCTGCGGGCTCGTAGTCCATCGAGGCGTAGCCGTGCGAGACGCTCTTGAGCGTGTCGTGGAAGTCGATGAGAATCTCGTTCAGGGGCAGCATGCAGTGAAGCATCACGCGGTGGCCGTCAACCGTCTCGGTGCCCTCCACGAGGCCGCGGCGGTCCATCACAATGCGCATCACGTCGCCGATCGACTCGGAGGGCGTGATGATGCGCGCCTTGAGGATTGGCTCGGAAATCGTGTCGAACGTCGAGGGCTCTGGCATCTGGAGCGGGTTGTCGAGGTCGCGCACCGTGCCGTCCTTCATCTTTATCTTGTAGATGACGCCGGGCGTGGTGGAGATGATGTCGAGGTTGAACTCGCGCCGCAGGCGCTCCTGCACGATCTCCATGTGGAGAAGGCCGAGGAATCCGCATCTGAAGCCGAATCCCAGCGCGATGGACGACTCATGGTGGAACGAGAACGCCGCGTCGTTGAGGTGCAGCTTCTCAAGGCCCTGGCGCACCTTCTCGAACTCGTCGGTGGACATCGGGTAGATGCCGCAGAACACCGTGGGGCGCAGCTCCTTGAAGCCAGGGAGCGGCTCTTCGCTGCCGAGGCGCGCGGAGGTCACGGTGTCGCCGATCTTGATCTCGGCCGGATCCTTGACCGTTCCCACAAGGTATCCGGTCTGGCCGGCCTCGAGCTTGGCGGCGGGCTTCTTCGTGGGCGAGAAGATGCCGACCTCGTGGAGGGTGGTCGTGACGCCGGAACCCATGAACTTCACGGTGTCGCCGCTCTTGACGGTGCCATCTACGATTCGCACGTATGTGATCACGCCGCGAAACTCGTCGAACACGCTGTCGAAGACGAGCGCCCTGAGGGGCGCGTCGACGCCGCGCGTCTTGGGTGGCGGGATGCGCTTGACGATGGCCTCGAGCACGTCGGCGCAGCCAACGCCGGTCTTTGCGGAGACGAGGAGCGGATCGTCCATGGGGATGGCGAGGATGTCCTCCACCTGCTTGGAGACGCCAGCCACGTCCGCGCCGGGAAGATCAACCTTGTTCAGCACCGGAACGATCTCGAGGTTCGCGTCCTGCGCGAAGTACGTGTTCGCAACGGTCTGCGCCTCCACGCCCTGGGCGGCGTCCACCACAAGAAGCGCGCCTTCGCAGGCTCCCATCGAACGGCTCACCTCGTATGCGAAGTCAACGTGGCCGGGAGTGTCGATGAGGTTGAAGAGATACTGTTTCCCGTCCTTGGCGTTGTAGAGCATTGAGACGGGGTGACTCTTGATGGTGATGCCGCGTTCGCGTTCGAGATCCATTGCGTCGAGCGTCTGCTCCTTGAGCTCGCGCTGCGGCACGGCCTTCGTGAGCTCCAGGATGCGGTCCGAGAGCGTGGTCTTGCCGTGGTCCACGTGCGCGATTATGCAGAAATTGCGGATATTGTCGAGTGTCTTCTCCATGAGGGAAGTAATTATACCAAAAAAACTCGCTTTCGTGTGGCCTATTCGCTCACCGGCGGCAAACTGCGCGCCGGTGAGACGAGACACGACGTAGTTTGTTGTTGTCTTCAGAACGGGTCGCCAGCTGCGGCGCGCATTTCGGGCGGTGGCGCAAACGCGTTCTGGCGCGGCGCCATGGGCGGACGGGGAAACACCTCGGGGATGCCGAAGCACACGTACAGCATCGCACGCTCGAGCGCCATCATGAGCGCGAACGCCTCGTCCATGTTGAACACGTAGTAGACGTTGACAGCCTCTCCCGTCGGGGGTTTGCGCCACACGGAGAGCTGATAGCCGGGACGCGGCTCGATCTGGTGGGTGAACTTGATCACGGTGTTTCCCGCCGAGGATCGGTGGAAGAGCCCCTTGCCGTCCATGACGCTCTCCTGCATGCCGCGCAGAACCTGCAGAATCTGCGAGAGGTCCGAGCGGTCTAGCTTCAGCACCACGCTGTTCTTCCAGTCGAAAGTGGGGAACATCTGCACTCCCCCCTGCTGCGAGGCGACCGTGCGCTGCATGGCCATCCTCACGAAAACGCTTCCAGGAGTGTCGTCGTGCGCCGGATGGAGCTCAAGCTTGAGCGCGCTCCCCGTTCCCTTTGAGTTGGCGTGGTAGTAGCAGTCGCTCGCGCGGAAATGCGGCGTGACGGCTGGACCCGCCTGTGTTCTCTCCCTCTCTTCGTTCATCTTCATCGTCCTTTCGGTTTAGGGGCGAAGCGAATTCTCCGCCCACGCGGAGAAGTAGGCGGAGAAGATGCGGCAGATGTCAAGAGAATGTCAAGAAGTCGCAAAAGGAATGTCAAGACGCTACTGGTCTTCGGTGACGCGCATGATCTCCTTGACGGACGTGACGCCGGCGAACACCTTCGCCCAGCCGTCCTCGCGCAGCGTCTTCATGCCCTTCGAAAGCGAGATGTCGCGTATCTCCGTGGCGTTCGCGCGCCTCACGATGGCGCCTTCGATTTCCTCGTCCACCTCAAGCACCTCGAAGAGAGCGCGGCGGCCCTTGTAGCCGGTCTTAGCGCAGTCCTCGCAGCCGTCCGGCTCGAAGACAGTGTCCTTCTCGGGCGGATAGGAGAGATCGTAGAACTTCCTGTCGAGCGGCACCTCGCGGCGGCACTTCGGGCAGAGGCGGCGGCAGAGACGCTGGCCCATGACGCCCGCCACTGCGGACGCGATGAGGAACGGCTCCACGCCCATGTCGATCATTCGCGGAAACGCGCCCGCGGCGTCGTTCGTGTGGAGTGTGGAGAACACCATGTGGCCCGTGAGCGAGGCGTTGATGGCGATTTCCGCCGTCTCGCGGTCGCGGATTTCGCCCACCATGATCTTGTCAGGGTCCTGACGCAGGAAGGCGCGCAGAGTGCGGGCGAAGTCAAGGCCGATGTCCTTGTTCATCTGCACCTGGATGATGCCGTCCATCTGGTATTCGATCGGGTCCTCGGCCGTGAGGATGCGCACGTCCATCGTGTTCACCTCGTGCAGGAACGAGTAGAGCGAGGTGGACTTTCCTGATCCGGTGGGGCCTGTCACGAGGAAGATGCCGTTCGGGCGGCGGATGATCTTGTCCACCACCTTGAAGTCGCGCGGGTTGAAGCCGAGGTCCACCATCTTCACGAAGTTGCCGCTCTTCGCCAGGAGTCGCAGCGAGATGGACTCGCCCCACGCGCCCGGCATTGTGGACACGCGGATGTCGATGTCTTCGCCGCCCAGGCGAATGCCAATGCGACCGTCCATCGGCAGGCGCTTCTCGGCGATGTCGAGGTTTGCCATCACCTTGATGCGGCTGATGATCGCGCTCTTGAGCCTGTTCAGCTGCGGCGGCACGTCAACCTTGTGCAGCATGCCGTCGATTCGGTAGCGGATGCGCAGCTCGGTCTCCTGCGGCTCGATGTGGATGTCGGTTGCGCCCTGGCGGTCGGCTTCGGCGATGATCCTGTTCACGAACTTGACGATGGACGCCTCCTCGCCCTCCGCGCCGACGTCGATCTTGGACATCGACCCGTCGTCCTCGTCCACCGCGTAGCGCCCGTCCTCGATCATCTTCTCGATCGCGTCCGCGCCCACGCCGTAGAACTTCTTCACGGCCTTGTCGATCTCCTCGCGCGGGGCGAGGGCGATCTTCACCGGGCATCCCGCCGCCAGGCGCAGTCCGTCAGCTGCCATCGTCGAGAACGGGTCGCTCGAGGCGACGGTGAGCGCGCCGTCCGCGAACTTGAGCGGCAGCACGTTGTACTGGTAAACGGCGCTCGCGGGGAGCTTCTGCAGCACGTCGGGACGCGGCTGCGCCTTCTCCAGCTCCACGTAGTCGAAGCCGAGGAACTCACCCGTCTTGCGCAGGAAGTCGGCCTCCTTCGCGCCGCCGAACTTCAGCACGGCCTCCACGAGGCCCATCTCGGGATTGCGCGCGCGGCCGTCCGCGATCTTCGCGAGCGCTTCGTCGGAATAGAGGCCCGTGGCCTTCAGCACATTGAGTGCAAGCTTTGATGTTTCTGCCATTGCGATGAAGAGTATATCATATTATCCGCCGCTCCGCCACAATGACAAATCGGCATTTTTCACGATTGTTTGGTATAATATCACCCATGAACACAGAAGAGAAAACACGGCCGCGCGGAATCGCGCTGATCCCATTTGTCGTCTTCGCAGTCTTCTACGTGGGACTCTCCCTCAAGGCGGGCGACTTCTACCGCGTGCCCATGACGATCGCGTTCCTCGTGGCGTCGGCCACCGCGATCGCGATGGACTTCCGCCGTCCGCTCGCGGAGAGGATCGAGACGTACGCCCGCGGAATGGGCGAGACGAACGTGATGGTGATGTGCCTCATCTTCGTCATGTCGGGCGCGTTCGCATCCGTGGCAAAGGCCTCGGGCGCGGTGGACGCCGCCGTGGCGCTCGCCCAGTCCGTCATTCCCGCGCGCCTCATGCTCGCAGGCGTGTTCCTCATCTCCTGCCTAGTATCGCTCGCGATCGGCACAAGCTGCGGCACCATCGCCGCCGTCGCCCCCATAGCGCTCGGCTTCGCCGCTCCCCTCGAACTCTCGCCCGCCCTGCTCGCCGGCGCGGTGGTTGGCGGCTCGATGTTCGGCGACAACCTCTCGATGATCTCCGACACCACAATCGCCGCCACGCGCACGCAGGGCATCCGCATGCGCGACAAGTTCATCGCAAACGCCGGCATCGCCGCCCCCGCCGCGCTCGTGGCGCTCTTCATCTACGCCGCTCTCGGCATGTCGCACGCCGCCGCATCGCCCGCAGCCGAGGCGGTGACATGGCGCCAAGCCCTTCTCGTCACGCCATATCTGCTCATCCTCGCGCTCGCCCTCGCCGGACTCAACGTGATGCCGCTTCTCTTCTCCGGCACGCTTCTCGCAGCGGCGTTCGGCATAATGCTCGGAAAATTCGACCTTCTCGGCGCCCTCGACCATCTCGGCAAGGGAACGCTCGCCATGAGCGAGACTCTCATCGTGGCACTGCTCGCAGGCGGACTCTTCCGCACCATACAGGCGAACGGCGGCATCGAATGGCTCACGCGGAAGATCGCCCTTCTCGTGCGCGGCCCCCGCACGTGCGAGTTCGGCGTCTTCCTGCTCGTCGCCGCCGTCAACCTCTTCACCGCCAACAACACCGTAGCCATCGTCATCGCCGGCCCAATCGCAAAGACGTGCTCGGATAGATTCCGCGCCGACCCCGCGCGCATCGCGTCAGTGCTGGACACCACCTCGTGCATCGTGCAGGGACTCATCCCCTACGGCGCGCAGCTTCTCATCGCCATCGGAATCGCAAAGGCCGCAAACACCCCCTTCAGCAGCTTCGACCTGATTGCAGGCCTATACTACCAGCACCTGCTTCTGTTTGCAGTGGTCGCCGCAATGTTCATTCCCAGGCGTGGCTCGTGATTCGTGGTTCGTGGTTCGGGATCGTGGTTCGTGGCTCGTGGCTCGTGATTCGTGGTTCGTGATCATTCGTAATTTCTCATCTGCGTATGCGCAGCACTCTGCCAGGCGGTGGAGGAGGTGGTGGCGGTGGTGGCATTGGATGAGTTGGCTGAGGCGGCTGCACGTTCGGCGGCGCGGGCTCTGGAGGCGGCGGAGGTTCAGGAAGCGGCAGAGGAGGTGCAGGCTGCAAGTGGGCATGATGCCGATGAACCGGCTGCCGAGGTGGCGGGGGCGGTGGTGGTGGTGGCTGAGGACGCGGCGGAGCGCTCTGCCATGCTGGTGCAATGGGTTTCGACCATGCAGGTGCCACAGGACGCGACCAGGCAGGCTTGAACTGTCCCCAAGCGCTCATCGCCACGGCAAATCCCATCAATGCAATTACAATCTTTCCGTTCATGACAAACCACCTTTCTTTAAAATTGTCCATTCTGCTAGGAGTTTCTGGAACCGCAATCTGACAGTTCTGAAAGTTTAGGCGTCAATCCGTATTTCTCAAAGTCGGTTTTCACGAGACTGCCCATTTCATCATTTCTCCACAAGAACGCGGAAGCCCACGTCATGTACCTTCTGCCAAGTGCGGTACGTGACGCGCGCGGCGAAGATGGCGTCCTTCGGGCGGCTCCAGCACGAGCCGCCGCGCGCCACGGCACGGTCCCTTTCCGTGTCGGACGTCCACTCCCACACGTTGCCATGCACGTTGCGTAGGCCCCATGCGTTCGGCGCAAACGCGTCCACCGGCGCGCTCACGCGGTAGCCATCGTCGAAACGGATGTCGGCAGGACGCCACTCCGGCACCGCCATGCCCGGCACGTTCGCGCGGAAGCGGTCCTGACGGCGGAACGTCTTGTCCGCAAGGTTCGCCTTCTTCGAGAAGTCGTCGTCGAGCCCGCCCCACCAGAGAACGTTTGTGGACCCCGCGCGCGCGGCCCATTCCCATTCGTCGCCCGTCGGCAGACGCACCTTCTCGCCAGTGCGCTTCGCGAGCGCTGCGCAGAACGCCGCCGCTTCGTCGCGCGACACGCGCACGACTGGCTGATCGGGATCGTTGAGCGCATAGCCTCGCTCCTGCTCCGTGAACTGCATGAACTCGCCACGTTCAAGATGGCTATCGTGCGACGGCACAAGGCGACGATACTGCTCGTTCGTGATTTCATCCACGCTTATCCACGCGTCGCGCGCGAATGTCACCTCGCGCCCGAACGCGTTCACGTAGCGCCCGGCAGGCACGATGACGAGCGCAATCGACACACCTCCGCCGAGGTCGAGCATGCGGCGCGAGCGGGGCGCGCGCCCTACCATGTCCACGCGCCCAGCGCCGCTTGGGGGTGGCGGTGCCGATGTGTCGCGCGGCAGCGCGGGCGCGGCGATCTGCGCCATGCCGTACGTGCGTTCATGGTCTTCCTCAAGGTTCGCGTATCGGCGCTGGAGATCGGCGCGTCGCGCGGCGAAGTGGTTCACGCGGTTAGTGCCCACAGTCTCGTGCCAGGTGCCGTGTCCCATGCGATTTAGATCAATCCACGTGTTGATGCGGTCCCACGATTCCGCGTCGAGCCGCACGCCGTGGTGTCCGCGCTCCAGCATCTGCACGAGCGCGGTGGTGTCCGCCGCCAGGTCACACGGCGTGAGGAGCGCGTTGTCGCCCTCCTGCGTGTGGCTGCGCACGTAGGAGCAGAGTTCGATGTAGCTCGGCGGGAAGAGGCCGTCGTTCAAGTAGTAGACGTCCTTAGACTTTATGCAGATGTCTGGACGGTCCGTGAGGATCGGCTTCGCGAGCCCGCCGCGGAACGCCGTGCCGGCAGGCGGCTGGCCCTTGCCGTCGTGGCACTCTACGCAGTAGCGGTTGAGGACGGGCTGTACCTCGCGGCGGAAGTCAAAGCCGCGCTCGGGTCCGTACCAGGGCTTTATTTCGCTTGGCGCGCGCTCCATCGCGGCAAGGCGACGGTTCGGCCCCGCGCTCGCCTCGTACTCCTCATGGCAACCGCTGCAGGAAGCGAGCTCGCCCGGCATCGCCTGAGTCCAGCTGCGCATGAGCTGGAGCGCGCGCCCCTTCTCGTCGAGCGGCTGGATGGAGATCGGCACGTTCGCCGGCACCTTGAAGTAGGCGCTGCCGTCCGCCTCCACCGGCACAGTGCCGAGGATGCGCTTGATGTCCCATGGACCGTCCAGCCCGTGGTGGTCGGTCTCGCCGCCCATCCAGCGGTAGGCGAAGGAGTAGGTGTATAGGCGCAGGGCCTTCACCGTGCCTCGCGGCACGCCCTTCAGACCTGGGCCGTCGTAGACGTCGGTGATCTTCATCAGGCCTTCCTTGGAGTCGGGCTGCACCTTGGACGCGATCACGGGCGGAACGGGAGCGGGCTGCAGCGGCATCGCCTCGAAATAGACGAAATCTGTTTCCTCTACGATCGGCGTGAGGTTGTCGAAGGCGTCGGCGAGATAGAGGCCCCAGCCGTCCTTCTCGGTGGGACGTGCCGTCACGATCACGTAGTCCTGCGAAAGCGGCCACGGGTGGCAGAACTTCGGCCACGAGTAGTCGGCAAGGCGGTCGCGCACGATCGGCTCCACCTTCTTGCCGCGCTCGGGGAAGCGCTGCACCACGCCGTCGGCCTGGTGGCGGCCGAGGTTTACGTCGAATAGGACGAGTTCGCCATAGCGCGGCTGGCCATGGTGGCCTGTCACGACGGCGGTGAAACGGTCGGGATTGTCCGGGCACACGCGTGCGTTGAAGAGCGCGTTCGGCCAATAACTGTTGCTGCCGTACCAGGCGCGCTGCTGGGTGCCGTCGGGGTTCATCGTGAAGAGGATGCGCGAGCAGTAGTGAGTGATGTCGGCGTATTCCCAGTGGAGGAACATCACGCGGCCGTCGGGCATCACGTTAGGGCACCAGTTGTTGTCCTGGTCGAACGTGAGGCGGCGGATGGCGCCGTCAGGCTCGCAGCGGTAGATGCTTCCAACCCAGCTTGAACCGACCACGCACGGCACGCCCACCATCGATGCGTCGGAGATGAAGAGCGTAGCACCGTCGGGCAGGTAGCAGCCCGCGTAGCAGTTGACGTCCGAATCGGGGATGTAGGCAAGTTCGCGCGGACGCGTCCCCGCCCGCGAAAGGTCGAGCTCGTACACACGATGGATGCGCTCCGTCGCGCGGTTGCGGCGGACCTTCGGCGGACGGTCGATGTGGTCTGTGCGGCGCGTGTACATCACACGTCGGCCGTCCCAGTGCAAACAGAGCTCGCCAATGTAGCCGTCGTTCGGCGAGGCATCGAGCACGACGAACTTCGGCTTGCCGCGCAGGCCTGAAATGACGCCGAGCTCGTTGGTGCAGCCAGGCGTGTCGCGAGGCTGCTGCCAGTTGTTGTGAAGTCCGAGACGATCTGGACGCCGCCGCACCGCAAGCAGCCGGTCGCAGTCCAGGAGCGGATTCTCAAGCAGATGCGCGCGCAGGTCGGCGAGAAACTTCTCCGCGCCGTCGACTGGCGGCAGTTCGCCGTAGTATGGGCCCCAGTCGCCCTTCATCGCCGAGAGCAGCTTCCGGCGGCGCGCCTCGAACGTGCGCAGCCACTCCGGCTCCGCCTCGAAGCGGTCCGGCCAGCGCCGCGCCATGTCCGCCCACGCGAGGCGCACGTTCTCGGCCTTCACCGCCTCCAGTCGGCGAATGGCGCGGCCCTTGCGGTCCTCTGCGCCCATCGCCGCAAGCGCGAGAACCGCACACGCCAGAGCCATGGCCGTACGAACTAATCCGAATCGAATAATTGAATATGGTCGAGCCTTGAATAAACCTTTCATCTGCCACCGCCTATCTTGGCCCTTTTCTCGCATATGGATATTATAACATTCCACAGAGCCTAAAACAAGCCAGGGGTAATCGGTCACTCTAATGCGTCATGTCAAATTCATTGTGAGAATTATGGCATTATGGACCCAAACAACAATGCCATAATGCCACATTGCCATAATTTCACATTTTCAGAATTCCAGAATAAATCCATGCAACGCCATTGAGTGACCGAACTCAGTCGTGCATGCACTCTGCTTGATTTCCGCCGCCGTCTGCTGTATAATGTGGGTGCATTCCACGAGAATCCAAAACAACCGGAGTCCTGACGATGAATCTTATAAAACTGACGATGTCCGCAACTGTCATTGCGGCGGCCATGACCTCCGTAGGCGCAAGCGTGCCGGCCGATGACGCCACAAGCTCATCGTTTCCGCCAGTGCGCGACATCGACGGAGACGGTGTGATCCGCGTGGCCTGCGTTGGCGACTCCATCACCGCCGGCACGCCGAACTGCAACTATCCGGCCCTTCTCCAGAAGTGCCTGGACGTTCTTTCCAAGTCCGACGGACGCAAGTACGTTGTCACAAACCACGGCAAGGGCGGCGCCGCATGCCGCCATGTGCGCGAGAATGTCGACGTCAACGGCGACGGCGTGAAGAACGACTATTTCTACTACGACGATAAGGCGTACCTTTCGTCCCTATCCTACACGCCCGACGTCGTCATCGTTCAGATGGGCACCAACGACGCGCTCTTCGACAACTGGAGTAACTGGCTGCGATATTTCGACGCCGACTATCAGACATACCTCGTGAAGCCCTACGCCGACAAGGGCTCGCTCGTGGTGCTCTCCACGCCTCCCTACGCCTGCAACGGCTGGCACGACAAAAACGTGAACGGCCCTGTGCATGACCGCGAAGTAGCCCTGGCGCGAAAGCTCGGCCTGCCGATCGTGGACACCAACCGCCTCATGTTCGGCATGGACGAGATGCTCGCCGACGGTCTTCACGGCAACCACGCCGGATACATGCGCATGGCCCAGAACTTCTACCGCCTTGTCTTCGGCGGGAAACTCGTCACAGTCAACTTCGCCGCAAAGCCCGCCACGCGCATCACCCTTCGCGGCCGTGATGGCGAAACCTTCTGCCGCGCAGCCGGAGAGAACGGCGTTGCCGACTTCACCTTCCTGCCGGGAGATGAACGCCTTTTCGACTGGACTGCAGAATGCACAGGATTCAAGAAGTCCTACGGAACCGTGTGCATTTCCGCCGGCACGACCGTGCGCGTGGAACAGCGTCCTGGCGACTTCAACCTTGCCCGGCAGGGACGTCCCGTTCAATGCAGCGCCAAGGTGTACGGCAACCGCCTCGACTGTAAGACCCTGAACGACGGCAACAGGCTCAAGGACGGCTACCAGCCAGAACGCTGGAAATCCGGCGACTGGTGCGGAGTGGAGCTGGACCGTGAATGCGCCATCCATTCCGTGGCGCTTTACTGGGAGACGGAAAAGTTCATTGCGACATACAAAAAAGGCGGCTACGAGCTGCTGCTGCGCATCAATGGCGAGTGGAAGCCCGCCGCACGCGGCAGCTTCGCCGTGGCGCGCAGGCCCTATTCTGGCGATGTGATTGAAGACACGGCAAAGTTCTCCGCGCCCGTGCGCATCTCCGGCGTGAGAGTAAGATTCCTCGACGGAGGGTGTAGCCACATGTACGCGCCCAAGCTGTACGAAATGGAACTGCTCACGGACGACGCGCCATGAACGCAAACGCCATTCAGCGCCAAAGGCAACCCACCGCTTGCTGATTTTCCCTCAAGCGAGAAACTTTCCACCAAATCTTCGCCGAAATATGCTATAATTGTGAACATGCAATTTTTGGGAGAAAAACAATCTCCACAACGCCGAAAGGATAGACAATGAGCTTTGGACAAACCCTTCGCAACGCCCGCGAGGCAAAGGGCCTCACGCCCTCGCAGGTCGCGGCGCAGACGCGCATCCTTGTGCAGATAATCTCCGACATGGAGAAAGAGGATTTCCACCGCATTCCCGCCCCCATCTACGGACGCGGCTTCGTGCGCCTCATCGCCTCTTGCCTTGACCTCGACCCAGCTCCTCTCGTAGAGGAATTCATGGAGATATTCGAAGGCCGTCGCTCTCCTTTCACGCCATCCCCCGTGCCTCCGCGCGTTCCCGAACCGCCACCGCCTCCCCCAATTCCCACTCCGCCACCTCCCATGCCCGAGCCGATTCCCGAGGCGCCGCCCATTGTGACGAATTTCCCCTTTGCATCAAATCCTGAGCCCGTGCCCCCACCTTCCACCAATCCGATTCCCGAGCCTATTCCCGAGCCCATGCCGACGGCAATGCCCGAGCCCGCGCCCGTGCCTACGCCACCACCTGCACCCGCGCCCGTGCCTACGCCGCCACCTGCACCTGTCCCTGCGCCAACGCCTGCACCCGCGCCAACGCCTGCCACGCCATCTGGCGCCGACCTCTCCGGACTCGATCTTTTCATTCAGGCAAACGGCGCCATGAACGACGGCAAGGCATCTGAAGTGCCACCCTTTACGCCACCTCCCAGGCGGACGGAGCCCTATGCCAGGGGCAACAACGAGTCGCCCTTCGTGCCGCCATCGTTCGAACCCAGCGGACCTTCCGTCATGGAACGTTTCCGTGATGGCATTGCAGGTTTCTTCGGCGGCATCGCCGGCTTCATAGGAAACATCCCGCGCAGCACATGGCGCATTTGCATGCTGGGCGTGGCGGCGCTTGCGATCATCGCGCTCATCGTCTTCGCGTGCATCAAGCTCTATCAGGCCACGGCGCGTATGCCCACTGCCGACCCGGTGGCACAGGTGCTTGCGCCTTCTGCACCCGCCACGCCGGCAAAGCCAAAGCCCGTCGCAAACACCAAGCCAACTGCGGCCAAGCCTGCAAAATCGACGACGAATGCGAAGCCTGGCGCAGCAGCTAAGCCTGCCGTCCAGAATTCCGGCGCGCTGAGCAGCACCGGTCAGAAGATTCCGTCCCTCTACGTGGACTAGACGCATGCAGTGCGAACTATGCCATAAAAACAAGGCCGAAAAGGCGATCACCATCAAGGAGAACGGCGCAGAGAAGGAACTCTACGTCTGTTCTGGCTGTGCTGCCATGGCCTCCGGCAAAGGAACGAGGAAGAACCCGAAGTCCAAGGGCGCGATTCCGCCATTCGTCGCCGGAGAGAGCGCAAACGTTCCGCCGCCTCTCGTCGAAGGACTCGTCAAGGCCACGCTCGACTTCATGAAGGGCATGGCCGAAGCCGAGGAGAACGAGCACCGCACCTGCCCGAAGTGCAAGTCGAACTGGGACCAGATATCAAAGTCCGGACGCATCACCTGCCCCGCCTGCTGGAAGACCTTCGCAAAGAAGATCCGCGCCGAGTTCCTTTCCGGCGAGTTCGGCCCAAGCCACACTGGCAGCGCGCCCTCAGTTGACACCATTCCCGACAGCAACGAAGCCCTGGCCGTTCTAGAACGCGATCTCAAGGCCGCCGTGGCGCGCGAAGACTATCGCGCCGCCGCCGCGATCCAGAAGAAGATCGACGCCGCACGCGGCGGCAAGGGGGATAAATGAGCCTCTCCCGAAAGCGCGGCGAATACCCGAACCTCGTCATATCCGACGTGGTGGATGGCGGAACCATAACTCTCTGGCGCAATCCAGCCGGCGTTCCGTTCAACGAGAAAGATGTGTGGGAGTTGACGTCCGAATGGACCTCGCCCTCCAACATCCACGCCGCATACTCCAAGCTCAGGGACGAAGAGTCCGAACTCGCCAAGTCGCATGCGTTCGCATGGGACTCTGAATTCGGCTACCTTTCCCCCTTCCCGCGCCACTGCGGCACGGCAATGCACATCGAAGGAACCTTCCATCTCGAGGCGCTGCACCTCATAGGCGACCTTCCACAGGCGCTCAACGCATTTCCCGCGATACGCTTCGAGAGTTCGAGCGTGGTGGAGGACGGCATACGCCAGGCCGCGCACCTCTTCCGCGTGGGGAACACCGCCACTCTGGGCGTCACCGAGCAGGAATTGCTCGACCGCGCCAAAAGCCTCTTCTCCGACCTTGCCATGCAGGAGGTGAACGCGCGACGCGCACTCGTGGAGGAGATGCCGCGCGTGATCGAGGACGCAATCGCCCGCTCCATCGCAGTTCTCCGCCACGCAAGGCTGCTCTCCCCCGGCGAGATACTCGACCTTCTTTCACCCATCTGCCTAGCGGCGTCAATGGGCTTCATAAAGGGCATCACCGCCAACGAGACACGCCGCCTCATGCGCGACCAGCTCAACGCCCCTTCGCTTCCCGAGTCGCACACTGCAGAGGACGACCGCCGCCGCGACGCGCGCGACGCACGCCTAGCAGATCGTTTCAACAAAAGATTCCAAACTGTATCTCTAAACTCATACGCCGAGGAATGCCTCTTCTAGGGACGCCCCGGCAACGCATCACGAAGAACAACGCAACATGAACATGGAATACACTCCAAACGCGGAACGCGCAATCGAAGGCGCCGTCGCGGCTGCCCGCAACTTCAACCACTCCTACGTGGGCACGGAGCACATACTCTGCTCGATCCTCGCAATCCCAAACTGCGAGGCATGCCGCAGATTCGAGCGCCTTGGCCTTGACCCGGACGAACTGCGCCTTCAGATCGAGCAGCTTTTCGGCCCTGGCGGCAACGCGCGCACTCTGGGCGACATCCCTCTCACTCCGCGCACAAAGAAGATTCTCGAGCTCGCGAAGATCGAGGCGCAGCACCTGAAGTGCGACATGATCGGCACCGAGCACATCGTGCTTGCCATGCTCCGCGAGGGCGAGTCGCCCGGCGCGCAGATTCTCTTCCAGCACGACCTCGACGCGGAGAAGTATCTCTCCGCCACGCCGTCCGACGAAGACAACGAACCAATGCCCGCGCCCGAGGGCGAGGACGGCGAAGCGCCAGAAGGCGACGCTCCCGACTTTTCAATCAAGGGCGGCAAAAAAGGCAAGGACAAGACGCCCGCGCTCAACACCTTCGGCCGCGACCTCACCGCCCTCGCCCGCAAGGGCGAGCTCGACCCGGTGATCGGACGCAAGACCGAACTCCAGCGCATCATCCAAGTGCTCTGCCGCCGCACAAAGAACAACGCCGTTCTAATCGGCGAGGCCGGCGTTGGAAAGACCGCAGTCGTCGAAGGCCTTGCCCAGGCGATAGCAGTGGGCGACGTTCCCGAGCGCATGCAGAACCGCCGCGTGATATCGCTCGACATGGCGCGCGTCGTCGCTGGCACGCAGTACCGCGGCCAGTTCGAGGAGCGCCTTAAGCAGCTCATCGAGGAGACGAAGCGCGTGAAGAACGTGATTCTCTTCCTCGACGAAATCCACACCCTGGTCGGCGCAGGCGGAGCAGAGGGCGCAATGGACGCGGCGAACATCCTCAAGCCCGCGCTCGCGCGCGGCGAACTGCAGGTCGTGGGCGCGACGACGCTCAAGGAATACCACAAGTCCATAGAAAAGGACGCCGCGCTCGAGCGCCGGTTCCAGTCCATCGTGGTGAACGAGCCCTCCATCGAGGACGCCGTCGAGATCCTCGCCGGAATCGCGTCACGCTACGAAGACCACCACAACGTGAAGTTCTCGCCCGAGGCCCTGCGTGCGGCGGTCACCCTCACCGCACGCTATCTCCCCGCGAGGCTCCTGCCCGACAAGGCGATCGACGCCATCGACGAAACCGGCGCGCGCGTGAGAATGAAGACCGCGGTGCGTCCGCCGGACTTCAAGGCCGACCAGGAGAAGATCGACGAGTATCACGCCAAGAAGGATGAAGCCGTGAAGGTGAGCGCCTTCGAAGAAGCCGCCAAGTGGCGCGATGCCGAGCTCGACGCGCGCAAGGTGCTCGAGCAGAAGCTTAAGGACTGGCGCGAACAGCATGCCGAGAAGACCATCGACGTGACGGAAGACGACATCGCCGCCACAGTCGCGTCCATTTCCGGCGTGCCTGTCGAGCGCCTAACGGAGTCCACTGCCGGACGCCTCCTGAACATCGAGCGCGAGCTAAACGCGTCAGTGATCGGCCAATCCGCCGCCATCGAGTCCATCGCCCGCGCCCTGCGCCGCTCGCGTGCGAACCTGGGTGATCCGAAGCGTCCGATAGGGTCCTTCCTCTTCATCGGCCCCACGGGCGTGGGGAAGACGCTTCTCGCGAAGATGCTCGCGGAGAAGATATACGGCGACCCCAAGGCGCTGATTGCGCTCGACATGACCGAGTTCTCGTCGTCCTTCACCAGCTCACGCCTCGTGGGCGCGCCGCCCGGATACGTGGGATACGACGAGGGCGGACAGCTCACCGAGCGCGTGCGGCGCCGTCCGTACTCGGTGGTGCTCTTCGACGAGTTCGAGAAGGCCTCGAGCGAAGTCATGAACATGATGCTGCAGCTTCTGGACGACGGACGCCTCACCGACGGACAGGGCCGGCAGGTGGACTTCCGCAACACGATCGTGATCGCCACCGCGAACCTCGGCTTCGACTTCGCACGCGAGGGCAAGGCGTTCGGCTTCTCTCAGGAGACGCCCGAAACATCATACGACACCCTGCGCGAAAAACTCACAGAAGAGGCAAAGCGCACGTTCCGCCCCGAACTGCTCAACCGCTTCGACGAGACGGTGGTCTTCCGCAAGCTCGGCCGCGAGGACGTCACGCAGATTCTCGACCTCGAGCTCGCAAAGCTCCGCACGCGCCTTTCCGAGAAGGACATGACGCTCGAGCTTGACAAGAAGGCCGTTGACTTCCTGTGCGACAAGGGAGCTGACGACGCTCTCGGCGCGCGTCCGCTTCGCCGCGCCGTGCAGCACTGGGTGGAGGATCCGCTTGCGGACCTCCTTCTGCGCGAAACGCTCGAGCCAGGGCGCATCAAGGCGACGCTCGACAAGGACGGCGCCGCGATCGTGTTCCGCCAGCCTAAGCGCGCGTAGCGCCCCGCCCTGCCGCCGCCAATGCGAACGCGCCTCCACATGCGCCTCGTGGCGCGCACAGCGGCGTGGTGCGCCGCCACGGCGGCAGTTGTCTTCGCCGTGTCGTGGGCGCTCATCGACCCGCATCTCGAGATGGCCGAAGACTATCCGTGCGGCACTCTTCTGCGCGACGACTCTGGCCGTCTCCTGCGCGTCACGCTGGGCAAGGGCGACGTGGACTGCCGCCCGTCATACGCGGCCAACCACGACGACTGGATCGTCAAGGCGCTGGTAGCCGGCGAGGACCACCGCTTCTTCTCGCACTTCGGCGTGAATCCGCTCAGCGTTGTGCGCGCAACGTTCCAGAACGTGTTCGCTAGGCGGCGCATATCGGGGGCCTCCACTCTCACGATGCAGGCCTCTCGTCTCATCTGCCCGCATCCACGCACTCTCGCGTGGAAGTACGTGGAGTCGTTCCGCGCGATGCAGATCGAGTGCCGGCACGACAAGATGTGGATCCTCTCGCAGTATCTGAACCGCGCGCCGTTCGGCTCGAATCTGGTGGGAGTGGAGGCGGCGGCGAACGGGTGGTTCGGGAAGCGCGCGAAGGACCTTGGCCTCGGCGAGGCGGCAATGCTGGCGGGAATGGTGCAGAGTCCGTCGCGATTCCGTCCCGACAGACATCTGGACAGCGCGCTGAAGCGGCGCGACTGGGTGCTCTCTCGGATGCTCCACCTTGGCATGATAGACAGGGCGCAGTACGAGGGAGCGCGCTCCTCAAGACCAAGACTGCTGCGCGGCACGAGGCCGTTCGACGAACCGTTCTTCTGCGACTGGGCAATGCGCCACGTAGAACGGCGCTCGCTTTCAGGGCGCGACGTCATGACCACTCTCAACGCAGACGTGCAGGCACGCGCAAGGCACGCGGTAGAGTCCGCCTCGGCCGGCGGCCTTTCCGCCGCCGCTGTCGTCATGAGGGCGAATACCGGAGAGGTGCTGGCTCTCGCATGCTCAGGCGACTATTTCTCGCCGGATGCCGGCCAGGTGAACACGGCGCTCTCGCCGCGTCCAGCAGGATCGACGCTGAAGCCCTTTCTAACAGCCCTAGCATTCGACCGTGGGCTCGTCACGCCAGACGAGCGCCTTGCCGACGTGCCAAAGGCGTATCACGGCTACAACCCGCAGAACTTCGACGCAACGCACCGCGGCACAGTGACTGCGGCGGACGCACTCGTGCTGTCGCTGAACCTCCCCTTCGTAGAGCTTCTGCAGCGCGTGGGGCTTTCGTCCTTTGGCGGCACGCTGCGTTCGCTTGGATGCCTCAACATGTCCGATGCCGACGAGACGTACGGCCTTGGAATGGCAATCGGCAACGTGCATGTGTCGCTCATCGAGCTTGTTGGCGCATACGCCTGCCTCGCAAGCGGCGGCACACGCGTGGAGCCGTGCGCGCTGCGCGATGAAGTGCAGGCGACCTCGGCGCAGCATGGATCGCGGATCTTTTCGCAAGGCGCCTGCTGGCTCGTGGCGGACATTCTTTCCGGCGAGGAGCGAAGCGCCGCCGCTCTCGGGCATGTGGCGGACGTAAAGACCGCTCGCTTCGCGTGGAAGACCGGCACTTCCGCCGCATACCGCGACGCGTGGACTGTCGCGTGGAACCCCGAGTACGTGGTTGGAGTGTGGTGCGGCCACAAGAACGGACGCTTCGGCGACTCGACCGTCGTTGGTGCGCTTGCCGCAGCCCCGCACTGCTGGGAGCTGGCGCGCAGCCTATATCCTGCGGACGAAGGACCATGGTTCGAGCGTCCACCCGAGGTGTTTGAGCGCGAAGTGTGCGCCGAGAGCGGACTTCCCGCCACGCCTGAATGCCCCGAAAGGCGGCAGGGACGCGCCCTTCTCGGGCGTTCGCCACACATCCCCTGCCCCATGCACCGCATCGGAGCGGATGGCGAAGCGGAGACGCGACGCGATGCCTTTGTGGACGCATACGCGGGCACTGCAGGCAAGGCGCGCCGCCTCGCGATACGCAAGCCCGACGACGGCGCCGTCTTTCGCCTCATCGGCTCGCTGCCGTCCCAGCGAATCGTCTGCACGGTGGCGGGCAACGTGGAGAACGGCCGGCTGTGGTGGTTTGTGGACGGCAAGGCCGCAGGCGAGACCGTGGGTTCGCAGAAGTTCGCCTGGCCGCCAGAACTAGGCGTCCACAGGATTTCGTGTTCCACGGCGGACGGCGTCTCGGCGTCTGTTTCCGTTACCGTTGTCGCGGATTGAACGTTTCTTCTTCTCAGAGACGACAAATTCTTCTTCGGGCTTCCCGGCACCAGCAAGGCCCGCGAGGATTCCGCACATTGCGAGAGTGGCGACAAGCGAAGTGCCGCCGTGGGAGATGAACGGAAGAGGAATGCCGGTCATCGGCAACGCGTTCAGAACGCCTGCGACATTCAATGTGATCTGGACGCATATGGCGGCGGCAAGTCCGCACGAAAGAAGCGCGCTGCCGGTTCTGCCCGCATCATGGGAACGCGCCGCCGAGCGGAACGCCGCCACGACAACCGCGGCCCATATCGAAAGCAGCACCGCACAGCCGACGATTCCCAGATCCTCGGCGAGGGCCGCATACACGAAATCGCTGGAGACTATGGGAACGTAGTCGGCGTGTCCAAGACCGAAGCCAGAACCGAAGGAGCCGCCGCGCACAATGGCCACAAGCCCCTGCAGCGTCTGCCAGCCCGCGCCCGTCGCGTCGGCAAGCGGATCGCGCCACACCGCGAAGCGCACGGCGAGATGCCCCACCGGAAACGCCGCCGCAAGAGCAAAGGCTGCGACAATAGCGGCAATTGCGCCGAGCCCCCACGCCCACGACACCACGAACAGAATCGCGGCGAACGTGAGAGCCAGCTGCGCCGCAAGGCCGAAGTCGCCAACCGCGGCAGCAAGAGCCACTATCGAACCGTATCCGATGAACAGCATCGGTTTCGGACGCGCCTCGTAGCAGGCAAGGCGTGCCGCCGCGAATACCACCGCCCCGAGTTTCACAAACTCAGAAGGATTGATCAAGCCTGGAAGATAGAGTCCGCCTCTATATCTTCTGCCGAAGACGAGCAGCAGCAGCAGCACTGCCGCGCACGCGCCCCATGCGATCACGGCGCCATGTCTGCTTTTCAGAAGCCTCTCCGCCCTTCCGCCCGCACACGCGAACGCCGCGGCAACCGCACCAACGATTCCCACAGCGGGAAGAACTAACCCTTGCGCCGCCTCGGCAAGCCGCACCTGAAAGGCAATGCCGAAGAGAAAGAGCACAAGCGCGCCCAACACGATGACAACACGCATCATCTCAGGCACCCCGCCTTGTCGGCTTCAAGAAGAACGCCTCTTGCAACGGGAAGAGCGGCCGCTGCGCCGAATCCGCCATGCTCCACAACAACGGTAACGACGATGCGCGGCGCCTTCTCGGGAGCAAAGCAGGTGAACCAGGAATGGTCCTTGCCGCGGTCGGTCTGCGCGGTGCCGGTCTTCCCGCACACGTCAAGCCCGGCAATGTCGCACGGCTTGCCCGTGCCGCTTCGCACTGCGGCGCGCATCATCGTCTTCATTCGCGCGGCGGCGGCGAATGTGAATGGACGCGCCCGCAGCGCAGGCTTCGCACGCGGATCAAGAGTAGGTTCAAGCATCAGTCCGTCGTTCGCCACCGCCGCCGTGAATAGCGCAACTCCAAGCGGCGTAAGATGCAGCGCCCCCTGCCCAATCGCGACAGGCGCGAGCGCGGCATTTCCAAGCCCTTCTGGCACGCCGCCACCAGCAGACTCCAGAGCCGCAGCCTTCGATGCAAGCACCTTCGCGCCGTCTCGCATACGCGCGGCGTTCACCGCCTTCGCAAAGCGCTCCGTGCCAAATCCCGCGCCCAGCTGTGCAAAGTACGTGTTGGACGAATGCGTCAGCGCCTGGCCCATGCCGATCTTCCCGAAACCCTTCCACGTTCTGCCGCGGCGCATTGCGTCGTATGCCTCTACATCGCGGATCGGCGCGGTGCCGCGCGAAGGACGCCACCCCTCGGCTGGACAGTTTAAGACCGGTTCGTATCCGGTGGACATCGCCGCAGCCCCCATGAACACCTTGAAAGTGGAGCCTGGCGGGTAAAGTCCGTTCAGCGCCCTGTTCAGATAGGCGGCGCGCGGCGACGAGACGAGCGCAAGGATTCTTCCCGTGGAGGGCTCGAGCGCCACCACCGCGCCGGCGCGTCCCTTCATGAGCGATGTCGCGCAGTTCTGCAGCCGCGCATCGATGGTGAGAGGCACCGTCTCGCCGCCGCCTTCGAGAGAAAGGTCGTCGAGCACATGCTGGAAAACGGAGCCAGGCTCGGCAATGTCAAGCCGCTCGCCGCGCGCATCCACGGCGACGCCATGCGGAGGAAGGATGTCCTCCACGTTGGAACGCCTGTCGTAACGACGCATGAAGCGCACGAAGCGAGGATCCTTCGTGGCCGTGAACAGCCAGCGCGCGTGCACTGCAAGCAGCACTAGAAGCGCCACAAGCGGAACGAATGCAAGTATGGCGATGCGCCGGCGCATCAGGGAGCGCCGCCTAGCCCTGGTTGGCAGTGGCCACCACGTCCACTCCCGTACCGGCCACGTCGGGGATTATGACGTCGCCAATGCGCACTGGAAGCTGCATGGTGGTCTGCGACAGGGCGGACAGCACGTCGTTGATCTTGCCCATGGGAACGGCGGTCTTCGTCTTGACGGGCAAAGGACGTCGCATGCCGGCCACGCGGACGAGTCCGGTGACCATGCGCGTGGGATTTTCGAACTCCGCCTTGCCGTAGGCGATGCCGCGGGCGCAGCTGTGGCCCTTCACCACGATCTCGCCCTCATCGTTGCGGTCGACCTCGAGCTCGCAGCCGCGCGGGCAGTTGATGCAGATCATCCTCATCATCTCGCGTCCTCCGAAAGTGCGTATGCGGCCGCGCTCCTGCCTGCTATCTCGGCGTCGCGGCTCACCCAGTCCACAAGGTCGTAAACGCGCACAACGTTGCCTGCGGCGAAAACGCCGGGCAAAGTGGTCGCCATCTCGGGCGTCACCTTGGGTCCGCGCGTGGCGGGATCGATCTCGGCGCCGGCCTTGCGGGTGAGCTCGTTCTCGGGGATGAGTCCGCAGGAGAGGAGCAGCGTATCGCAGTCGAAGTGCATCTCGGTGCCGGGAATCGGCTTGAGATCGTCGTCCACCTTCGACACCTTCACCCCCGTCACGTGGTCGCGTCCCTCCACGTCCGTCACCGTGTGCGAGAGGAGCAGCGGAATGTTGTAGTCGTTGAGGCACTGCACGACGTTTCGCATGAGACCCGAGCTCTTCTTCATGATCTCAACGCAGGCGAGCACCTTCGCGCCGGAGAACGTGAGTCGGCGGGCCATGATGAGGCCGATGTCGCCCGAGCCGAGGATCACCACGCGCCTTCCGGGCATAATGCCGTCCATGTTCACGAGCCGCTGAACGGTGCCTGCGGTATAGACGCCTGCGGGACGCGTTCCGGGCGTCATCAGCGCGCCGCGCGGACGTTCCCGGCATCCCATGGCGAGAACCACGCTCTTAGCCTTGTAAACCCTCAGGCCGCCCTTCGGGCTCATCGCCGTCACGTGTATCGGCAGCTTGCACGAAGTCGAGTCGGCCCTCATCGGCTGCACGTCGAGAACCATCGTGCCGCACACCAGCGGAATGTCAAGCTCCTCCGCGCGCTCGATGAAGCGGTACGCGTATTCGGGACCTGTGAGCTCCTCCTTGAAGCGATGAAGCCCAAAGCCGTTGTGGATGCACTGCTGCAGGATGCCGCCCGGCGCGTCGTCGCGCTCAAGAACGAGCACGTTCGCGGCGCCCGCCTCCTTGGCGGCGATGGCGGCGGCAAGGCCTGCGGGGCCTGCGCCGATCACGAGAACGTCCAGCACTCCGCACGCGTTCAGTGCGTCGTATTTGCTGGAGGCGCCAAGCGCCTTAGGAGCAGTCTTGCGCGAGGCGAGGAAGGCGTCCGGCGGCAAGCCCAGCTCCTGCGCGAGGATCTCGATCACGCGGGGCGTGCAGAACCCGCCCTGGCAGCGGCCCATGCCGCCGCGCGTGCGGCGCTTCACTCCGTCGAGCGTGCGCGCGCCGACTCGGGCGCGAATCGCAGCGCGTATCTCGCCTTCGGTCACGCCTTCGCAGCGGCAGATCACGCGTCCATACGCAGGATCGCGCGCCACTAACTCGCCGAGCTCGTCGGGACGCATCTCGCGCGTCTTCGGCCACCAGCTGACATCCTTCGAAATCTGATTGGGGTTCTTGCGCGAGACGCCAAGCCGGGCGGTGACCTTCTCGGCCATCCAGCGTCCGATCGCAGGCGCTGAGGTAAGGCCAGGCGATTCAACGCCCACGGCGTTGAAGAACATCGGCGCATCTGGAGCTTCGCCGAGGATAAAATCGCCCACCGTGGTCTCATGCGCGCGGAGACCTGAGAACTCGGTGATCACCTTGTTGAGGGGAAGAGCGGGATAGGTGCGGCGCGCGCCGGCCTTGACCTTCTCGAGTCCGGCGTAGGTGGTGGCCTTGTCCTCCTTGTCAGGGATGTCCTCGGCAGTGGGGCCAACGATCACCGTGCCATCGACGGTGGGCGAAACGAGGATGCCCTTGCCCATCTTTGACGGCACCTGGAACATCGTGGCGGAGAAAGTGCCGTCTTCGTCCTTGTCGAGCATCAGGTACTCGCCGCGGCGGGCCTCGATGTTGTACTTGGTGGCGCTAACGAGGTTGTTCAGCTCGTCGGAGTGGATGCCTGCGGCGTTGACGACGGCCTTGGCCGCGAACTCGCGTCCATCGGCGCATGTCACGAACCAGCCATTGCCGTCATCGGCGCGGCGGATGTCCGTGACCTTGGCGTCAAAGGAGAACTCCACGCCGTTCGCTGCGGCGTTCTCGGCGGCGCGGAACGTGAGCTCGTAGGGGCAGCAGATGCCGCCCGTGGGGGCCCAGAGCGCGGCAACAGCCTCGGGGGAGACGTTCGGCTCGCGGCGGCGAAGCTCTTCCTGCCCGAGGATCTCCACGGGAACGCCGTTCTTCGCGGCCTTCTGCACTAGATCGCCGAGCGCGGCCTTCTCCTCGTCGTTGAAGGCAAGGACGAGCGAGCCGTTCCTCACGAACGGCGCGCGAAGCTCGCGGCAGACGTCCTCGAATATGCGGTTGCCGAGCACGTTGAACTTAGCCTTGTTCGTGCCGGGCTTCGCGTCGAAACCGGCGTGCACGATGGCGCTGTTCGCCTTGGACGCGCCTTCCGCCACGTCGCTCCCGGCCTCGAGAACGCGCACGTTGAGGTTCCAGCGGCTGAGCTCGCGCGCTATGAAACAGCCCACAACTCCAGCGCCCACCACGAGCACGTCGCTCGCGGCCGCACGCTGCACGCCACGCGTCGTCTCCATCGCGCTAGCCTCTGCAGAGGGTGTAGAGAACGCCGGCCACAACGGCGGAGCCGATCACGCCCGAGACGTTCGGACCCATGGCCTGCATGAGGATGAAGTTCGTGGGATCGTTGCCGAGCGACACCTTGTTCGAAACGCGCGCGGCCATAGGCACCGCGGAGACGCCCGCAGAGCCGATGAGCGGATTCACCTTCTCCTTCGAGAAGAGGTTCATCAGCTTCGCCATCAGAACGCCAGCGGCCGTGCCCACGCAGAACGCGCAGAGGCCGAGGGCGAGGATCGCGAGCGTCGTGCCGGAGAGGAACTTCTCGCACGCGAGCTTTGAGCCCACCGAGAGGCCGAGCATGATCGTGACGATGTTGATGAGCGCGTTGGACATCGTATCCGAGATGCGCGCCACCGAGGGACCTGCCTCCTTTGCGAGGTTGCCGAGCATCAGCGCGCCGATGAGCGGCACGGCGCTGGGCAACAGCACGGCGCAGAGGAGGAGCACGATCAGCGGGAAGCATATCTTCTCGATCTTCTTCACTTCACGCAGGGGCGGCATCTTGATGAGGCGCTCCTTCTTGGTGGTGAGCGCGTTCATGATCGGCGGCTGGATGATCGGGACGAGCGCCATGTAGCTGTACGCCGCCACGGCGATCGCACCGAGCAAATCAGGGGCAAGACGCGAGGTGAGCCAGATGGCCGTCGGACCGTCGGCGCCGCCGATGATGCCGATGGAGGCCGCCGCCTTGATCGGGTCCGCGCCCATGAAGAAGTCCGCGCCAAACAGGGCCGCCAAACCGAGGGCCCCGAAGAGCGCGAAGAAGATGCCGAACTGCGCGGCACCGCCGAGGAGGGCCATTTTCGGATTTGCAATCAGCGGACCGAAGTCGGTCATCGCGCCCACGCCCATGAAGATCATGATCGGAAATACGCCCGTGTCGATGCCAAACTTGAAGAAGTAGTGCAGGAATCCGCCCGGCTCGACGATGCCGCCCTGCATCACGGGGATGCCGGATTTTAGGAACGAGATCACGCCGTCGTGCATCATCGCCGGCGCCGTCACGCCGCCAAGCGGACAGTTCGCGAGAAGTCCGCCGAAGCCGATCGGCAACAGCAGCAACGGCTCAAAGCCCTTCACAATCGCGAGGTAGATCATCACGAGGCAAAGCGGAATCATGATCAGCTGGCCGATGCCGTAGGGCAGGCCGCCCAGCACCTTCACTTCGTGTCCCTTCACGAACGCACCGTTCTCATCGAAATATCCGCCGACCCACTTGATCTGCATGTTCTCTGAGGGATCGGCCCACGTCCAGTAACCGTTGCGGTTGGCTCCGACGTTGGTGCCGACGCGTGGCTTCGTCATGTCCGGCACAGGAGCACGATCGGCCTCGGCGAAATTGCCGGTGATGTAGGCAGGTGCCTCCTTGCGGGCGAATCCGGCGATGCCGGTGTCGCCCGAGAGATCCTTGACCTTGCCAAGAGTCGTCTTCCAGTCGCCCTCGGCCTGCACGCCCAGCGCGCAGGCTGCAACCACAAGAGCCATCAAGAACTTTTTCATGTCGTCGTCACCTATTCACTATTCACTATCCACTATTCACTTTCGCGATGATCGGCATTAGCCGATCGTCGCGAGAACGTCGCCCGTGGCGACCTTGTCGGTCGCGTTCACCAATACGGTGACGGTGCCGTCGCAAGGAGCCGTGACGGGCGTCTCCATCTTCATCACGTCCATGACGAGGATTTCATCGCCCTTGGAGATGGCGGAGCCGCTCTGGGCGGTGACGCGCAGCACGGTGCCAGGCACGGGCGCCTTGACTTCCTGGCCACCGGCAGGCGCCGCAGCCGCGGGAGCGGCGGCCTTGATGCCGGCTTCCGCCTTGAAGTCCACCGGCTTGCCGTTCACCACGGCCTTGCCGTCGCCCTTGATCTCAACGCCGTACGCCTTGCCGTTGATCGTGACGGTGACAGGCCCCCCCTTGCCGCCAGCGGGTTTCGCCTCTTCCGCGAAGCGGCAGCCCATAGGCGCCTTGGAGGGATCCTTGAGAAAGAGAATGCCCTTCTCCTTGCAGGAGGCGGCGATGAAGATGTTCTCGTCGGTGATGGGCAGGCCAGCGTCCTGAAGGGCCTTCTTCGCCACGGCGCCGCCCTTGTTGGGATCGGCGTCGTTGAGTTCGAGCACCGTCTTGGTGGTGGGCGTGGAGTACGCCTTGTTGAGGTCGCTGGAAGCCATGAACTCGCTCGCCTTCTTCACGATCTCGGGGTCCGGCGGAACGGGCGTCTTGCCGAAGTAGCCGAGCACCATCTTCGCGTAGCCGGGCGCGAACTTCTTGAACTTGCCGAACATGACGTTCTGGATGGCCTGCTGCGCGTAGAACTGCGAGACGGGCGTCACGGACGTGCCGAAGCCGCCGAGGCGCACGCAGTCGTACATCTCGGCGATCATGTCGTCGTACTTGTCCATCATGTTGTTGTCGCGCAGCATCTGCGTGTTGGCCGTGAGCGCGCCGCCGGGCATGGGCGACCACACGATCTGCGGGTTCACGCTCATCGCCTCGGGAGGGAGGAAGTACTTCTGCATCGCGTTCTTGAAGGAGTCCTCGGCCTTCTTGATCTTGTTGATGTCGAAATCGAAGCAGAAGTCGGGATCGCCGTCGAGGCAGTGCCACATGGTGATGATGTCGGGCTGGCAGGTGCCGCCGCTCATCGGGGCCATCGAGAGGTCGATGCCGTCAGCGCCGCCGCGGAGGGCCGCGAGGTAGCAGGCCACGCCGTTGCCGGCCGTCTCGTGCGAATGGAACTGGATGTGGATCTTGTCGCCCAGGAGCTTGCGGGCGAGCTTCATCGTGTTGTACACCGTGGTGGGCGTGGAGGTGCCGGAAGCGTCCTTGAACGCCACGCGGTCGAACGGAATGCCCGCGTCCATGATCATCTTCAGGCGGTCGCGGTAGAACTCAGGCGTGTGGGTGCCCTTGTTGTCGATGCCGGGCGGCAGGCCCATCATCGTCACCACGACTTCGTGGTTGAGGCCCGCGTCGTGGATGCACTGGCCGGACCACTTGAGGTTGTTCACGTCGTTGAGCGCGTCGAAGTTGCGGATCGAGCTCATGCCGTGCTTCTTGAACATCTGCGCGTGCAGCTTGATCATGTCGCTGGGCTGGCTCTCGAGGCCCACCACGTTCACGCCGCGCGAAAGCGTCTGCAGATCGGCCTCGGGCGCCGCCTTGCGGAAGGCGTCCATCACGTCGAACGCATCCTCCTGGCAGTAGAAGTAGCAGCTCTGGAAGCGCGCCCCGCCGCCAGCCTCGAACCACCTAACGCCTGCGGCATAGCACTCCTCCACGCACGGGAGGAAATCCTTGGAGAGAACGCGCGCGCCGACTACGCTCTGGAAGCCGTCGCGGAATGCTGTGAGCATGTACTTTACTGTTTTCTTTGCCATTTTGAGTCTCTTTTCTTGTGGTTGAAATTGATGAACGCCGAACGACGGCCTTCAAATGGAATCGAAGACAATCGCTCGAAATCTGCTAGCCGTTGAGGGCAACGGCGATTGCAAGGGCGATGTTGGCGTCGTCTCCGCCTGCCGCAGCTGCGGGCTTGGCGGCCTTCTTCGGCGCCTCCTGCGGGATGATGCTGTCAAACCTCGCGACGAACGCACTAGAGTACTTCGCCACGATGATCAGCACCGTGAGGAACAGATACACGATGCCCATTCCGGCCACCATCAGAACGAGGCCTTGTCCTATAATCGCCATTTGCTTTTTCTCCTTGGTGAAAAAATTGGCGATTATTATATCAAATCCGGCGCTAGAACTCAATGCGAAATTCGTGGCGCGCGAAGTCCGCCAGAGCATCCTGCCAGCGAGGCATGGTAAAGCCGAGTTTCGCGAGAACCGTCTTGGCGAGGGCGGAGTTGGCGGGACGCGGCGCGGGACGCGGAAACTCGGCCGTTGTGCACGGCACTATCGCGCGCTTCAGGCCCAGCAGGCGGAAAATCTCCTTCGCGAAGTCGCACCACGTGCACACTCCCTCGCATGTGGCGTGCACGACGCCGCCCACTTCGGGATGGCCCAGCAGGAACTCGACCGCCCCCGCCACTGCGTCCGCGCTCGTGGGATTGCCGCGCTGGTCGTCCACCACCTTGAGCGGCTCCCCTTCCTGCGCGCCTAGCTTTGCCATCGTGTGGACGAAGCTCGGCCCTCCCGCGCCGTACAACCACGCTATTCGCATCACCACGGCGGAAGGCAGAATCTCGTGCACCGCCTTCTCTCCCGCAAGCTTGCTGGCTCCGTAGATTGTTCGCGGCGAAGGAGCATCCGTCTCTCGCCATTCCTTCCCGTCCTCCAGGTCGCCAGAGAACACGTAGTCGGTCGAGATCGCGATCAGCCTCGCTCCGCATTTGCTGCAGGCATACGCCACGTTCGCGCTGCCAGTCCCGTTCAGGCGGAACGCGAGTTCGTCCTTCGTCTCGCAGTCGTCCACCTTCGTCATAGCCGCGCAGTGCACCACCACATCCGGCGAGAACTCATTGAACGCGGCCGTGAGTCCCTTGAGGTCGAGAATGTCCACCTCCGGAAGATCCGCCACCATCAGTTCATGCCCGGCAAGGCGCCGCCGCAGCGTGCGCCCGAGCATTCCCTTCCCGCCTGTTATAGCGATTCTCATAGCTAGACACTCCTTGAGAAAATATCCGTCGTATCGGGTACTATACGGACAATCTTCTATCCAAGTCGGCAAAGGCGTTTTCAATTGCCTCTACATGATAAAATTCATACATCCCAATCGCGTAATCAACAAGAAAGGCACGCCCGAAATCCAATGCACGAACCATCGGCATCAATTTCGGCGTCACTACCTCAACATCACTTCCATGAAACAATTTCATCGCGTCTCTCTTGTTTGCCTTGTACCCTGAACAACCTTGTTCATGAGTGAACTCAAAGCAATAAAATGATACCATTTCCCCTCTCATAAGTCAAAGCGATCGCGCAAGAACCCGTAAGTTGTAAATACACGGAAGCTTGATCTAGACATGGGGACTGCCCCTGCAGATCAGCGGCGGCTGCCGAGTGCCGCACGGCCGTCTGGTGTGAGGTAGGTGACGGAACGCGACACCCTGCCCGTAGGCGCATTGTAGAAGATCCTCGGCGTCAAATACTTCGGCTTGATCACCTGCGCCGAGCCGCCTTTGCGAATGACGACAACCATATTACCGCATTTGGAAAGCTTGCGTCCATTCAGCGGCAGCTGCACTTGACCGGACGCATAATCCCACTGAAGCGGGATGTCGGCAGGGTCCAGATTCGCCGAGAACATCACCGGAATGGCATCATCAGCGTCTTCTGGCACGTCAACTGCAATGCACCATTCGCACTCTCCATTCAAAAGAGACGCTGCCAAGGCGAGTGAAGCTGCCGTGGTATCTGCCGGATCGCCGCTCCTTGCCGCCTCCGCTTTCAGAAGCCGTTTCACAAAGTCTGTGGAGTTTGCCGCGTCTCCATTCTCGTGCCACGTTTCAGGATTTGCCACCATCTGAAGGAAGAACTGCCTTCCCCGCGCAACCATGGCAGCACTTGACGCAATGCCATGGCCCATGGAACAACCCCAGTACATATCGTAAAGTACCGGCATGAGAATGGCTACCACTGGCAGCCCCATCCACACGATGCGCGAAAGTCCCGCCCGCTCTCCCTCGGGAAGCCACCATGAGCGCGAGGACGGAAGATACAGCAGAGAAGGCAGAACAATCGGCGGCAGCGTCCATGCAAGCGCAGCCTTGCCTGCGGCAGCCACTGCAAGCACGCCTAAGGCGCCGAGCAGCGCGAAGAAGCGCCGCGTCCATGCCCGCCCATGGTGGAGCTCGGCGCAGCCGCCAAACATCAGAAGGAGCGGAAAAAGTATCCAAAGCCATTCCGCATTGCGATTGACCGTCGCTAGCCAGACCACCACTAACGCCATTGCTGCGCAGTACACATCGGCGATCACACATGCGGCACGAACGCTCCAAGGCATTCGTCTCGTCTCTTCGCCAGTACGGATTTCTCCTTTTGTCGACGTCATATCCAACCTCTCTCCGCTGCCAAGTCAACCGCGTGCTGCATATTGAATGCCTAGTCGGAGATGGAGAGCTCGTACCAGAGCGTGCGGCAGGCAGGCGAGAGGCGAATGACGGAAGCACCGTCGTCTGCAGGGGTGGGCGCGAGCTCCTGCACGCGCGCGCCGCTCGAATCCAGCGCCCAGCACTTCACGCGAGATGGCGGCGCAGGGATCGTCAGCTCGCACGGAATCCCCTCCGCGCAAACAGGCGCATGGCCGCGGCTGGGAAGACGCACCAGCTTCTCCGAAACGCGCTCGATCTTCGCGTCCATGTTCGCGGCAACTCCGCTCGCCGCCACGAGAACGCTCGCCTTGCCGCTCTCGCCAAAACCGGTCGCGTGGCGCGAGACGAGAGAAATCACCGCGGCACCCGTCTCCGTTGCGCCGACCTTTAGCGACACGCCGCCAAGTTTGATCTCTCGTCCGTCGGCATAGCCAACGAATAGCTTTGTGTTCGTCGTGTTGACGGCAACGTACTCCTTACCTGGACGGTCCTTGTTCCATACGAACTCGCCAAGTTTCCCGCTGCGGTCGGACCTCATGTCGCCGCGCACGAGCATCGCAGCGCACGAGGGGGCATGCACCCACACGGACGGCGTCGCCAGCGCGTCGAAGATGCACCACGGCATCCCCTCCGGCTCGAACGCCTCCGGGAAGTGGTTGTAGCTGTACTGGAAGATGCCGTCCCATCCCATCATGCGCCCGTACGCGCAGGCGAGAGGCTGACCCTCGCCCGTGAACGGGCTGGGAAACGGATGGCTGTATTCGCTCACCGTGAACGGCTTCTCGGGCGCGTGGGACCTGGTCTCGAGGTTCTTGAGCGTCGAAAGACCATGCACGAGCGACTCGCCGCCGGCAAACCATTCGTTCGTCGAGTTCTTCACGACCCATCCCCGACCCTTCCCTTGCGGATGGTGGAAATAGGCATGCGCGTCAACATAGTCTAGCCGACGCTGGATGTCTAGCGGGCTGTAGACGCTGCCAGCCTGCGTGCCGGAGACGGGAGACTTCGCCTTCAGCGTCTCGCGCACATAGTCGCGCATCCCCCTCCAGTACTCGAGTTCGTTGTCCCAGAGGAAGTCGTCGAAGTCCTTGCGGAACTGCTTCGACGCCTTCGGGAAGTTGTTCAGCAGCGGCGCCTTGCCGTTCGCGTATTTCACCTCGTTCTTCGGATACTTCTTCTTCAGCCACGCGTTCCACTGCCGCTGCAGCTCTTCCTGAAACGGCTTCGCAAGCCTCTTGATTCCCATGTTGCGGCGCGTGACCACGAGGCCGCGGTCCTCGTTGCTGATCTCGATCATCGCAACTGCGGGCTCGTCGGTGTAGGCGTTGCCGGTGTACTTGTTCACATGCGTGAGAAGGTCGCGCGCGTATTCCCTCTGGAGCTCGATGCATCGCGGCATGAACTGGCCGACTGTCTTGTTCGCCCACGGCGAGCCGGCCGGCACGCCGTCGCGTCCGTCGAGGGTGCGGCCGACGTGGAGGTTCATGTTCACGTATATGCCACGCTTCTTGAACGCGGCGATCAGATAGTCGAGCTTGTCGAGCTGCTCGGGGGAGAGCCTGCGCTGCGTCTTGGAGTCGTCGTCGAGAATGCACTGGCGGCGAGAGTCCATGAAGTTCGAGTACCACGTGTCCATGAAGTGCAGGCGCACGCAGTTGACGCCAAGCCGCGCAAAGCGCGCGGCGAGACGGTCGGCCACGTCATGCTCCGGGAAGTTCGCGGGACCCGTCAGGTTCGTTCCGTTGAAGCGGATTGGACCCGCATCCGTCACGAACTCGCTTCCCTCCACGCGCACGAAACCGTGCTTGCCAGCGGGCGCGTCAAGAAGATGCGCCACGCTCGTCGCGTTCGTCTCGCCGCCGTACGAGACAACGAACGGGAAGCGTTCGCCCCCCTTCGCCGCACACACGGCAAAGACGGCCATCGCCGCAAACGCAAATTGCCATTTGTGAACATTCATCAACACACTCCTCAATGGCGTCCCAACAGGGGAACATCATCCCACGAGCTGGCGGAGGTACTGTCCGTAGGTGGACTTGCCGTACCCTTCGGCGAGGCGCGCTAGCTGCGCGTCGTCGATCCAGCCCTTGTGCCAGGCGATTTCCTCGATGCAGGAGAGCTGCAGACCCTGCCGCTCGATTATGGCGCGAACGAAGTTCGTGGCATCGGCGAGCGACTGGTGCGTGCCCGTGTCGAGCCACGCGAAGCCGCGGCTCATCTGCTTCACGCGCAGTCGGCCCTGCTCGAGGTAGACGCGGTTCACGTCCGTTATCTCGTACTCGCCTCTTGCTGAAGGCTTTAGCTCGGCCGCGATCTTCACAACGTCGTTCGGGTAGAAATAGAGGCCCACCACGGCGTAGTTGCTCTTCGGCTTCGCCGGCTTCTCCTCGATCGTCTCCGCCCTGCCGTCCGGCCCGAACGAGACGACTCCGTACCTCTCCGGATCGGCCACTCTGTATCCGAACACCGTCGGCTCCTTCGCGGCGCACGCCTCGCGCAGCAGATGCGGCAGCTCCGCGCCGTAGAAGATGTTGTCGCCCAGCACAAGGCACACGTCGTCGCCGCCGATGAACTCTCGCCCCAAGACGAACGCCTGGGCGAGTCCGTTGGGGACCTCCTGCACCTTGTACGAGAACTTCATCCCGAGGTCCGAACCATCGCCCAGCAGACGTTCGAAGTTCGGCAGGTCCTGCGGCGTCGAGATCACCAGAACCTCGCGAATGCCAGCGAGCATCAGCGTGGAGAGCGGATAGAACACCATCGGCTTGTCATAGACAGGCAGAAGCTGCTTCGAGACGACGCGCGTGAGCGGATGCAGGCGCGTTCCCGCACCGCCAGCAAGAATTATACCTTTTCTCATTTCTCCTCCTTTAAGCAGTTCAGCCAGCGGGCGCGTCGTCGGGATGGTAGCCGCTGTAGCCGGTCTCGGGCATCGCGTCGAGCGCGGCCATCTCGGCATCGGTGAGCGCAAAGTCGAAGACGTCCGCGTTCGCGGCGATGCGCTCTGGCGTGACGGACTTCGGAAGCGGCACTATCCCGTGCTGCAGCGCGTACCGCACGCACGTCTGCGCGGCGCTCTTCCCGTGCGCCGCGCCGATTTCGTTCACCAGCGGATCCGCCAGCAGACGGCCGCTGCCGAGCGGACTCCACGCCTCCACGACTATCCCGTTCTCGCGGCAGTAGTCCAGCACGTTCCTCTGGATGTACCCTGGATGGAACTCCACCTGGTCCACCATCGGCTGCACCTCGGCGCACTCCTTCAGCGCCGCAAGCTGCGCAGGCATGAAGTTCGAGACTCCTATCGCCCTCACCTTGCCGTCCTTGTACAGCTTCTCGAATCCGCGCCACGTCTCGGCGTTGATCGCCGCCCAGTCGGGCGAAAGCTTCTCCACGGCCGGCCAGTGGACGAGATAGAGGTCGAGATAGTCCACTCCGAGCGTCTTCAGCGCCCTCTCCGCAGCCGCCACGGTGTTCTCGAATCCACGCTCGTTCGTCCACTGCTTCGTGGTGAGGAACACATCCTCGCGCTTCACGCCCGAGAGGCGGATTCCCTCGCCCACGCTCGCCTCGTTGCCGTACACCGTCGCCGTGTCCACATGCCTGTAGCCAAGCTCCAGCGCCTTCTTCACCGAGTCGCGCGCCACGTCGCCTCCCGGCGTCTGCCACGTGCCGTATCCGATGCACGGGATCTTCACCCCATTAGCGAGCGTTCTAGTGGATGATAGGTTTTCCATATTTTCCTTCCTTTCTTTACTCGATAACTGCCTTGAAGAAGGTGTTTGTTGCCTCCGCGAAAGCGAAATTACAACATGCAAATGCCATGCAGAAAGCAGCTGCGGCCGTCTTTATCAAATTTCGGGATGTCTCAAGACATGCATGTTGAATCATGAACACATATCCTCCATGGCCTTGTATATTATCACAATTTGCGCTTCCTGTACAAGAACCAATCGAGGAAAAAAACAGACGAAATTCAGCACACCGGCCAACGTCAGCGCAGGTACAGCACCACTCCGAGCGGACGCTCGTTGACGAGAACGAGCCTGCCGTCCTTTACGGCCGCAGAGAACCTGCATTTTCCATTGCCGGTCTCGCCTTCCAGGCCCGCGCGCACGGGTATTTCCGCCGCGCGCTCCTCCGTGAGACCAAGAGCGTCGCACACGTCGTACACCTTGCGTCCAGGCTGCCTGCTGAACGTCACCTCGATCGCGCCAAGATCCGCAAGCGTCTCGGGATGCGGCCCCACTCCGTCACCTGCGCGCGCAACGAACTTCGCGGCGTCCACGCGCCTTCCGTCGCTCGTCATCCTCCACGTCGCCCCCTTCATGCGGAAGTAGCCCTCTAGCAAACCCGTGCCGGATAGCGTGCCCCAGATCGGGCACCATGACGATCCGCCGGTGCCGTTCGCGAGCGTGGAGCCTTCTCCAAGCGAAAGTTCGCCGTCGATGCCCGCGCGCGCCTGGCGTTCAAGGCGCGTGAAGCGGAAGTTGCGCTCGTCGAAGGCAAGCCATTCGCCCGCGCTGCCGCCCTCGGGCGTGATCTGCACGCCAAGTGCGTAGTCGTAGCTGCCGTCCCACGGGCCCCAATTGCCCGTGTTGTCGTAAGTGCGCATCTCGAACGAGTGCCAGCCCTCTGCTAGGTTGTAGCGCGTCGTCGCGTACTGCGTACCGTCCTTGCGGCCGTTCATGCCGGAATCGACGCCGTCAACCTTGAAGCGGATCTGGTCGTCGTACGTGCCCCAGAAGTACCACTCGCCCGCCTGCTCGGCCGAGACGTAGAAGCTGCCGGAGAAGCGGTTCGCGGCGGACTGCCCAGGGCCCCACTTCGAATACTGCCCCAGCTGGCGCAGCGAGTTGGTGACGGTGATGGTGTCGTAGTCCTCCGTGGTGGGCCAGTCGCCGCCCGCCACGGACTTTCTCTCCCACTGCACGGAATTCGCCAGGCGGAAGCGCAGCCCAGGCTCGCCGATCGCGAACTTCGAGTAGCTCGCGGCGGCCGTCGAGCTCACCACTTCGTTCGTCCAGCCAAGCGCCATGTTCGTCCACGCCGTCGGACCCTGCGTGCCCGAATTGTCCTCCGTCACGATGAAATAGTCGTGCCATCCCTGCGAGAGCTCGCACGATCCGTACTTGACCTCTCCCGAGGCAGTCGTTGCGAACACCTCTTTGCCGTCCACAACCAGCGCAATGCGGTCGTCGTACGTTCCAGCGAACGTCCACATGCCTGCCTCCTCCACGTAGAACTGCCCGCGGTACACGAAGCTGTGGTTGCTGTACGCCTTCTCGTCCTGGGTAAGCTTCAAGTGCAGATGATTCATGTTGTTGGCGATGCGCCAGGCGGCCTGGCATCCATTCGTGTAGAGCGACTGCCATGCCGTGGTGCCGTAGTGCGCCCATTCGCAAAGTTCGTCGTTGCGGATGCACACGCGCGCGAACGCGCCGTCGGCAACAGAAAGACCGGCGCCGAACGCAGATGCGCCGGAAAGGTCGTTCGTGGTCGCGCCCACGCTCCAGTGCCCTTCCGCATAGTCCTGCACGAGGTCGGAGTTGGCGAAGGGCTGCGTGGTGAAGAAGCTGCCGGTGCCTGTCAGCTCCACCGACGCCTTGCCGCCGAGAGCCGAGCGATAGAACGCCGTGCCATCGCCCACATCGACCGTGAGCCTATCCTCGAAGTCGCGCCCGAACACGCCGCTGAAGCCCCATTCGGCCACGAAGCCGTCGTTCAGGCGCAGCGTGCCGTTGTTGAAGAACGCAAACGTTCCGAGCGGCGCGTACTGCGAGCGCATGCCCTTTATTCCAGGCGCGCCGACCTCCAGCGTGCCGCCCTCTAGGCTGTATATCGCGCGCGGCGCGCTGTGGGACTGGTTGCCAACGTGGAAGTATTGCGTCCTCACGCGCAAGCCGTCGTACGCCGTCATGTGCGCGCCTCTGCTAGAGCCGCCCACGAAGAACTCGCTGCACTGCCAGTCACCCGCGAAGACGCGAGTGTGCGTCTCGAGATTGTCGGTGTAGAAGCGCACGCTTCCAGCGTCCTCAAGGTCGATGCGCGGCAGGTTCTGGCTGAGCGCCGCATAAACTCCGAAGCTGCCTCCGCTCGCCTTGAGCGCGCCCATCGTGGGATTGACCTCCTCGTAGCTGCCCCAGCCGATGTCGCTGCCGGGCTGCTGCACAACAACGGGAGTCTTCTGCCCCAGCTGCGCGCCCGCACGGAAGTTGACGACGCCGCCGTCGAGGTTCCAGAGGAAATCCTCGGGAACGTCGCCCGTGTTGATGTTTACCGTGCCTGCGGTCTGCCTCCACACGCCATCGCCCGTAAGAGGCGCCGTGATGTTCTGCGTGCCGCCGGAGAACACGACCTCGCCGTCGTTGCTGATTCCGCCGGCAAGCACCAGCGTGTTGTTGTTGATGGATAGAGCGCCGCCCGATGCTACCTCAATGCCCAGGTTGAACGTGGCCGTTCCAGTGTTGTTGCGCAACGCGCCTGTCACGCCTTCGCCCACCTTAAGCGTCGCTCCCGAGTCTCCCGTCGAGACGGTGTTGCCATACGCGTCGAAATGCGCGCCTTCCTTGAGCTCGATTCCGCCCGGCACCTTGAAAACCACCTCTCCCTCGCAGCCCACCGCGGCGCCAGCCTCCACCACGATGTTGCTCACCTCGACATCCGCGCCGGAGAAGAAGAGACCGTAGTTGCCGCCAACCGGAATGACCTTCGACGTGACGGTGAACGCCGGGCCATGCAGGAACGGACGCTCCGCGTAGGTCATTCCGGCAAGGCCCTTGCGGAAGTCGATGCGCGAGACGCCTCCGAACGTGGTGTCGCCGTCAAGCTCCACCCTTCCAAGCGCTCCGTACCACGTTGCGCTGCCGCCACGATTCACGATCGCGCCCTCGCCGTCCGGACCCTCACCCGACGCGTGCACGAGGCTGTCGGCCAGCAGCGAATTGCGCACCGCGAGATTCGACGTGTCGCTTGTGTAGTTGAGGTCGATCTGTCCGCCGTTCTCGATCGTCACCTTCCCCTCCGTTCCCAAGGTGCCAAGTCCGTTCGCCGACAGATTGTCGCCGAGCTTGAGCGTGCCTCCCTTCACCCTGATCTCCTCCTGCCCTGTGAGCGACGGACCGTCCAGCGTGAGCATGCCAGTGCCGTCCTTCGTGAACACGCCAGCGCCAAGTAAGCGTCCCGACCCCGTGAAGATGTAGTCCTTCGTGCCCTTCACCATGACGTCGTGCACGTTCACGTCTTCGTTCACTGCGACTTCGCCGCTCTGATGTTCCTCCTCACCGTCGAACACAACGTCGGAGAAGCCGATGTACGCCGTGCGCGAACTTGTGGCGGCGTCAACCCACGCCTCCACCGTGTTAGCCCACGACGTCTCTCCGGCAGATCTTGGCCGCCACACCAGCTGCGCAGCCGCCGCATCGCTCCTCGTCACGGTGTAGATCAGCGCGCCGTCGACGATCGACACTTCGCCCTCCACGTCGTCCTGCCCAGGCACTGACACGTGGAACTTCGCCGCGTCGGCAGCGGCAAGGCCGGTATCCACAAGCACAGTGAACGTGGTGCCGGCGGGAAGCGCGTCGGACGTGACGAGCTCGATCGATGCGACGCCCGCCGAAGGCGCCGCAAGCGCAAGCGACATCTGCGGCACTGGCAGCACGCGCACCGTCGATCCAGCATCTGGCGCTATCGTCGCCCCGCACGCCGTCTGGGCCGTCAGATCGAGCACTGTGCCCTCCGCAAGTAAGATGACGCCGCCTCCAGTGACGGGCGCGCGAAGCGACACAACCTTGCCTTCCGTAGCGAGAACAATCGTGTCCGGCACGTCCAGCGCGAATTTCGTGATTGCCGCGTCGGCGCATTCAAGCGCCCAGTCGGAAGTGGCCCCCAGCGTCACGCCGTCGGCAACACGGATTCCGACCACGTTGGGCGCCGTAGTGATCGTAGTCGCCTCCGCGGTGAGTCCGCCTTCGCCTACTTCCACCCTTGCCGCCCTCAGTGTGCTGAAGCCGTTGGCGCTTGACCTGACCTGTCCAACGCGCACCGTGCCGGTGGAGGTGTCGGTGGTGAAGACAGGCGAGAATCCGAATCCCCAGAGAACGCCCACGTTCAGCGTGCCCTTCACGTCGAACGTGGCGAACGCGGCGCGGCACTTGTACGTGCCCACGTTCATCACGGCGGTCTCCTCCACGACGAAGCGGGGATTGCCCTGGCCGTCGCGCACAAAGATCTCTCCCGGAATGCTGAGCGTGGAGCCTGGAGCCACAACGAACGTGGTCGTAGGCCAGATGTCGTTGTCAACGTTGCCCTCCGGCTGCGTGCGCGTGAAGGTGAAGGAGCCCTTGAGCGTCTGGCTGAATGCGTTTACGCCGGACGCTATTTCGCACGTGGCGCCGCCAGCGAAGGCTACGACCGCCTCCGAGAAGTCGAGAAACAGCGACTTCCCCTCAGGCGCCGAAATCGGACAGTTCAGCGTCTGCTCTTCGGCGCTTCTGTTCACCACCGTGCCGTCCACCACGATCGCGTTGCCGCCCACAGTGAACACGCCCGCCTCCGCGCCGAACTGGATACGCTGCACAACAAGCCCGGCCATGTCGTTCACGAGCGTTCCCGAGCCGCTGAGGAAATAGACGGCGCAGCCCTCGAATGGACGCACCCCGCCGTTCCAGTTGGCGGCGTCGCTGAAGTTCACGCCGTCTCCCTCGCCAGTCCACACGACGGCGGACGCCGCAGGCTGGAACGTCAACACGCCGTCCTCAAGCAAGAGATTTCCCTTCTCCGACGCTGGAGCTCCGTTGTATAGCACGTTGTACGCGCTGAGGGGAAGCGTCTTGGAGTTGTCGGTTATGAGCGTGTAGATCGTGCCGTTCTGGAGAGTGTCGTCTGATATCGAGATATTGATCTTGTTTTCTGCTGCGGTCGTCTCCACCTTGCCCGCGGTGATTGAGCCGAGGAGCTGGTCGGCGGGAACGGTGAAGTTGATGACCTGCCCACCACCCTGCTTCATCGTGCCGCCGACGACGAGCGATCCTTTGCCGATGTTCACGGACGAGCCTGTCTTGCCCTGGTTGAAGTCGAAGTTGCCTGCCACCGTGACCGTTCCGCCGTCGTCGATGTTGAGTTTGGGAACTCCGCTGGAATAAAAGCGAAGGTAGTTCGCCGTCACAGTTCCGCCGATAACGTTCAGGGCCGGATCGCCAGCCTCGTTGTTCTGCCCCACCGTGAGACGCCCGGCGCAGTTAACCATGCCGCCCGCGAGAACGTTCAGAACGGCTCCCTGCACCATGTCAAGCGACTGCGCCGTGCCGGAGGCTGAGGTCGTAAGCGTGCCGTTCGTAACGGTTGTCACCGATCCCGCGAAGTCGAAGAATATCTTCGTCTGCACCGTTGCGCCGTCCTTGATCCACATTTCACCACCATGTGCCGCGTTGCCGTCGTTCTTGCCGCAGCAGATGTTGTTGTTTCCGCCGAATGCGTAGGTGCGCGCGCCAGAGAAGACGGTGAGGCCGGACGAGCCGGGAACATCGCCCTTCATGAAGAACGCGCGTCCTGTAGTGCCAAGCGTGACGGTGTTGTTGAAGATGTTGCCGCTGAGGATGGTCTTGTCGGCCGTGGCACTGAATAAGACGGGGCAGTCGAACGTGATGAGGGCTGCGCGCCTGTCGTATGTGGTGGTACTGGACGAGAACGGAGCTGCGTCGGTGATCTCGAGCGTTCCGCCCGTCATCCGCCACTCGCCCGCCTCCGCGTAGATGCGGTAGAGCTTCGCGCCGCCGGACGGCACCGCGATCGTGCATCCCGACGAATCAAGGACTGCGGCATCGCCGGCTATTGGGTATCCAGTGCCGCCCCAGTTCGCTACGTCGTTCCATGCGTACGCGCCAGAGGCGTCGGGCGTTCCGCCTCCCGTCCATGTGTACGTGGCACCATGCAGCGACAAGGCGGCACATAGCGCAAAAGCTGCGGCAGACATGCGGCAGAGGGCAATGGACAACGCATTTTTCGTGAGTCTCATGGTGTGAGGTCCTTTCTGGGGCGGGTGCCAAGTTTGATGTAAAACAATTATCTCATATTTCACATCCTTGCGCAAGCAGGCAATTGGACAAAAGCCTTAGCGCCCCATAGCGCCTAGCGCCTGGTGCGTGGTACAGAATGCAAAGTGCTGAGTACGGGGCTGGGGGATAACTACAATTCTACGACAACGTAGCCGTATGGACCCAGGCGGCACATGCCGTCGGCTGCCAGCTCGCCCCGTTCGGAGAGGAGAACGTTTCCGCCGCCCTTGACGCCGGTCTTGAACTTCACGTCGCCTTTCGTCAGGTTCGCCGTCACGAACACGGCCTTGTCGCCGAGACGGCGCACGAACGCAATCGCGCCTTCCTTCTCGCCCTCCGTCACCCACTCCTGCGAGCCTTCGGAGAACACCTTGTTTTCATGGCGCAGCTTCGCGAGCGTGCGGATGAGAGCGAGGCGCTTCTGCCCGGCGGGCTGCAGTGCGCGCGCCCAGTCGATGGTCTTGCGCGCGCGGCCGGGATCCTCGACGGGCGCAAAGAAGGTGTTGAGAGAATTGTCAGCGATCTCGTTGCCATTGAAGACGAGAGGCAGACCGCGGCGCAGGAACGTGAGCACGAAGGCCGCATTGCCGGCCTCGACGGGATTCACGCGGTCGAAGCGGTTCCCCCAGTCGTCGGCTGCGGTGTCGTGGTTGTCCATGAAGCAGAACATCAGCGCGTCCTGGGGGATCTTCGCCTCGTAGGCGCGCACGCCAGGCATCTTCTGGTCGAGCGTCTTGTTCTTCGCGGTCACCTGTCCGTGCAGGGACGGCGTGAGGAAGTTGCGGATCGAGAAGCTCCACGGCCATGCGTAGCAGGCGTCGAACGCCTTTTCAAGCCACTCCACCTTCGTGCCCTCGTTGATCATCACGAGGTCGGGCTTCACCTTCTGGCACGCGGACACGGCCTCAACCCAGAAGTCGATCGGCACGGCGTCGCCCACGTCGCAGCGGAAGCCGTCACAGCCGAGGCTGATCCAGTGGTGCATCGAATCGATCAGATACTTGCGCACGTCCTTCGAGGCGAAGTTGACGTACGGGAAATGCCACCGCGTCGTGCGCACCGAGCCGTCCGCGTTCTTTTGGAAGGCGTCGGGGAACATGTCCTTCATCACGTTGTTCGGTCCGCAGTGGAGGTACACGAGGTCCATGTACACCTTCATGCCGAGCGCATGCGCCTTGTCGTTGAACGCTTTGAAGTCGGCGTCGCCGCCGTACTCGGGGTCGATCTTGTCGTAGTTCGAGATGCGGTAGGGGTTCTTTGGCGTGACGAAGCCGCTCTTCTTCTGGCGCGCGCTCCAGCCCGACTCGTCCATGTCGCGGTCCATCTCCACGAACGGGCACAGGTAAACGACGTCCACGCCGCAGCCGCGCACATGCTCGAGCATTTCCGCGGCCGCCCTGAAGGTGCCGTCGCGCGTGAAGTTTCGCAGCACCATCTGGTACACCACCGCGCTCTTCAGGTATTCGGGCGTAGGACGCATCGCGCCGAACGCCGTGCCAACCGCAAATGCCGCAAGCGCGGCGACTGTCAATCTACTTTTCATGCCGTTCCTTCCATTCTGGTTTCGAGGTTTCTGGTTTCTAGTTTCTGGTTTCTGGTTTCTAGTTTCGAGGCTTCGAGTTTGGTTTCGAGTTTCTGGTTGTATCGTCTACCTCACTAGAATCAGCGTGCCTTGGGGAGTCGCCATCACCTGCGTTCCGCCTTGCACTTTCACGAGATTAATCCCATTAATCGACACCGCTAGCTCCGGCATCCCGTCTATCGCATCAGCCGTCTCCGCCTGAATCACGATGAACGGCCTCGTCGGCTTTTCCTCGAATTCCACCTTCACGCCTGAGAAGCCGAACTTCCCGGCGCCGGCCAACTTTAGCGCAGGCTCAGCACCCGCCGCCACCCTGAACGTCGTTCCGGGGGTGACGCCCAGCTCGTGGCCGGCTTCCGACGTGTCGATCGTGACGCCGCCCACCGTCACCTCGCCGATGTTCTTGATGAACTCGGCGTTGCTAGACGTGGCGCGCAGAACTCCGCCATTCAAGACGAGCGTCGCATTGGCAGCGTCGGCGCGCTGGATCGTCGGCACGGTCACCGTGCCGCCCGTCATCTCGAACCGTCCCGTGCCGCCGTTGGCACCATGGCTGAACTCGATGCCGGTGGCGATCGTCAGTGTGCCGCCGTTCATTACGTATGTCCCATTGCCGGATCTGTTGTAGGCCAAGCACAGCCAGCTGTGGCCGCCGGCGCCAGTAAGGACGATGTCGCCGCCGTTCTGCGTGAACGTGCCCACATTGTCCTGGCCGAGCTGTATCCACCATTTCTCCGTGATCTTGCCGCCGTTCATCGTGTACGAACCGGTCCCCTTGGCGCTGCCAATGATAATCGTGTCGTCAAGAACAACGTCGCCGCCGTCCTGCACGAACGCGCCGGACCCGGTGCTGTTGCCTGAGTATCCGCCAATGTAGAGCTTGTGCCCGGTGATCGTGCCGCCCGCCATGTTGAACTGGCAGTTCTTGGCCCAATCCCCCACGGAAAGAGCATTGCTCAAGTTTAGCGTGGAGTCGCCGGAGATGTTGAACACGCATTCCGACGTGCTGCTGCCCCAACCGACGCGCAGAAGCTGGCGCACGTTCAACGTGCCCCCGGAAAGGTTGTACGTGCCTATTCCATCGCGGCCGATGTTGAAGCCATCGCCATGCGTGCCGGTAGTGACGGTTCCGCCGGTCTGGTTCACCTCTCCATAGCTGCCGGCACTCTGGCCGAGCGTGGAATAGCCGCTTATCGTGATCGAGGCGTCTCCGCCGATGTTGATGTAGCCTTTGCCGCCGCGCGTATTGCCGATGTAGAGTCTCGAGAACTGTATGGAGGCGCTGCCGTTCGCGTTGATCGTGCCGGTGCCGGGCTGTCCGAGAAAGAAATCGCCGCTGACCAGCGATCCGCCGCTCGCCTCGTACGTTCCTTGCGATCCCTCGTTGGCGCCGAGCGTGCCGCTCATAAGATTCAGCGAGCCGCCGGTCTGCGCAACCTTGCCTACCGCCGAACCTCCGATGGTCGTGGCGCTCCAGCTCAACGTGGATCCGTCGACGACGGTCGGCGCAGGGTCTGCTCTGTCAACGGTGACGATTGTGCCGGACGACGGCACGGCGTTTGCGATGAGCGCGGAGGCGCTGTCGTAGCAAAGCCAGTTGCCGGGAAGGATGGCGTTCGCGTCGGATCCGTTCCAGACGGCTCTCACGGCAGCGCCCACCAACTCGTAACCGAACGGACGGCCCACGGGATAGGAGATGGTATGCGAAACGTTGTCGTACATGCCAGCCATGCCGTCCTTGAGGCACGGCACGTAGTCGCGCACAAGCACGTATTCCCCGCTCGCGTTCGTCTGCCAGATCTTCACATAGTGGCAGCGTCCGAAGAAATAGTCACTCAGCCAGGTGTTGCCGTTGCACGCGAAAAGATACATGTTCCGCTGCGTGTCGAGGGCCTCGCCCATGTTGCCCTTGGACACATTGGCGAGCTCAGCGCCCGTGGCGGCGTCTTTCACCGTCGCCGTGGCCGAGCCGTCGGCCTTGTAGTCGGATGTCACGACCAGATCCTTGCCATAGCCCCCCGGATTGTATATGAGGCTGGTCTTTACGGCCCTGTACTGAAAATGCAGTTGATTGTTATAATAGAAAGCGATTGGATGGAAGCGGGTATTGTTGGCCGAACCGTCCACGCCTATCAACACCGGCCACGAGCTAGTCGAACTCGTCTGGCGGAACTTCGCCTCCACCTTCGTGCCGCTGCGGCCGACGAGGCAGGTGTCGATGTAGCGCGGCTCGCCATCCTCCGTGGAGACGTACTGCACCCAGGAATCCGGCTCAGCGTCGACGACGTTCGGGATTACGTCCGGTCCCGCCTTGGCGTTAGCGGAAAGCTGCCCGTCGTCGAGCGCGACGTTCCAGATGCGCACCTCGTCGTAGTCCGCATACGCGTCGTCCGTTTTGCCGAACAGCGAGCCGCCGAGCGAGAACGGGGGATTCTCCCCTACGGCCGCGATGGTCGTGCCGGTTCTCGCGCTGTTGTGCTTGACGATTTCACCAGTCGAGACGCTGCGGCGCATCCAGCGTATCCACGTTCCGCCATTGCCGTCCTTCTTCAGCACCACAGATATGTGCCACTGCGTGTCCAGCGTGAACGGAGCCATCGTGTTGTTTTGGTTGTTAATTCCCGTGAACACGGCGAGGTCCTGATCAACTGTGCTGTTTTGAGTCCAGCACATGTCAATCGTGAATTTGCCGCCATTCCCGTAGCTGAATATGCGCTCCCACATGCGCGCCTGCCTCAGAGTGGCGAAGATTTCGATAGTCGCGCCGTCCGTATCCGTGGGAATCAGGTTCGCGCCAAGATTGACATGGCCTTTGTTGTAGGAGCTGTTGTTGGCGCCAGGAGCCTGCATGCAGATCATCGTGTTGTCGGAGTTGAAGAACACTGTGCCGGCATCCCCGACGGGTGTGGCGGCAGAAGGTGTGCCGGATCCGGTGTCGTCGTAGTTGCCGTTGAAGCTCCAACGGTGCACGAGCGCGCTCGGCGTATCCGCCAAGCACAACGTCGCGGCCACTGCCACCGCACAACCTATCTTCATGCTCTTCATGTCGTTCCTTTATGGTTTCGAGTTTCTGGTTTCTACACTAGCATCCATTCGATTTTGCAGGATGAATTCTAGTGTTGCTTTTCGGGCCGGTTCCGTGTGACCTTCCTACACGGTTGTGAATAAAACTACCCGAAATTACGAAAACAGTATACCAGATTATCTGTCAGATTGTCAACGTTTTTCCGCACCAGTTCATCGTGGAGGGTGCGATTCTAAACCGTTGAACCGCTTGCGCGAAATGCGGTTGATGTCGAGGCCTGCGCCGACTTGATCGCCCGACCCGAAGTTTGTGGGCACCCCACCGACATGATCTCGCCGTGCGCGCCTTCATGCGGGCCCTTTGCCGTGGCGGTCGAAGTCACGTCGAGCCCGCGAGCATGCTCTCGTGCGTCAGCGGGCTCCAAGGCCCCGTGCCATGCAGAGTCCCGCCGCCACGAGCTGATTTCACTGCAAAAAAAATCTTCATCCCCCCTTGCGCAGGCGACAGAATTTTTGATATAATATGTGCCTTCACCGTGAAGGCACTTAAAAGGGAACCCATGAAGACCAAGGAAACTCACGAAAGAATCGCCGAGGTCATCGCCGAGATGGCCTCGATCACAGAATTCGCCGAGGGGTCGATATCCTCCAGCTCGAACAGCTATGCCGTCAAGGACGGGACGCGCAGGAAGGCGAAGCCGCACTGGAAGTTCCAGAGCCTAGGGCAGAGGGGCAGGCGAAAGTACAAGAACATCCCCGCCGCCGTCCTGCCGAAGGTGAAGAAGCTCATCGAGAACGGCAGGCGCTACAGGAGGCTGGAGGCAGAATACTCGCGCCTCGTAACGGAGACGAGCTTGGCCTCTCTAAAAAAAACGGCAGGCGAAGGCTGACCCTGCCGCGCCCCCGCCTCGTCAACGTCATCGCGCTCGTCGAGTCGATAGAGCGCGCGGCGCCGCAGGAAAGGCGCAAGGCGTTGCCGCGCTTCGACGAAAGCCTCGCGAAGGCCGTGTCCAAGGACATGGCCGCCTACGTGGGAGAGACCATGTCGTCCATCTCCTTCAGGTCGCGCGAGCCCGGCGTCAACGGCATCAGGACGAAGCAGGTCTTCACGCGCTTCGGCTGGTGCGAGGTGCGGTTTCCCTACCGCGTCGGGAACCCCGGGCCATCCGACGTGTTCCGGGCCTTCCGCGTCGGGCGGAAGATGACGCCGTCCGCGTCAAAGGTCGCGACGACGCTCGCCGTCACGCAAGGGTCGTTCAGGGAGGCGAAGGACACGCTCGCGCTGCTGGGGTGCGGGGACATCTCCACCTCGAAGCTGCGCAAGGAGACGCTGCGCGTCGGAGAGGCCGCGCTGGCCGGGCTGCGCGCGCCGGAGAAGGATGTCCGGCAGTACTCCGACGCGAAGCTGCGGACGCCGGAAGGCGCGCGCCGTGTCCCAAGAACGCTCGTCGTGATGTCGGACGGAACCAACCCGCCCTGCACAAAGGCGGACACGACAGGCGTCAAGGGGAAGAACTCCGCGCGGGCGAAGTCGCGGCAGCTCAGGGTGACAAGCGCATGCGAATACGTCAATGTGACGGACAGGGGCGTCCCGATCCCGATAGAGGGGTCCTTCTCCTACGCGGTGACCGACCAGGGAATAGGGGAGCTCACGAGCCTCATCCACGAACAGGCCGTCTCGAGAGGCTCGGGGACAGTCCCGCGCGTGCAGTGCGTGGCGGACGGCGAGGAGGCGCTGGAGAAGGCGATGCGCGACGCCCTGCCTTTCGCCGAGTTCACCAACGACTTCATGCACGCAGCGGGATATCTGAACACCTGCTGCGAAAAGCTCGGCATCGCGGACGCCGCGAAGGAATTCAAGACATGCCGCGGCATCATGCTCCGCCACGGAGCAGGCTCCGCCGTGGACCGGATCAGGCGACTGTACTCCAGAGAACTGGAATCGTCGACAGAGGCGAGCGACGCGCTCAACTACCTCGACAAAAGACGCAACAACATGCGCTACGGCTGGCTGAGGAAGAACGGCTACTACATATCGTCCTGCCACATAGAGGCCGCCGCGAGAATTCTCGTCGCAAGAAGCTGCAAGCAGGCGGGAATGCACTGGCGCCACCACAATGCGGCGTGCGTATGCGCCATCATCGCACGGCTAAGGAGTGCGGCGTGAAATGGCTAAGAATTTCAACGAATTAAAATCGCACCCCATCGTGGAGACGTTTGGCGGCGGCAGGGAGAGTGACGAGGCGATGGGCGCAATGAGAATACTGCGCGGAATGATTCTCGCGAGGCGGCGCAAGGGGGAATGAGGTCTTCGGACTTCAGACCTCGGACTTCGGCAACTGAAGTCGGAAGTCAGAAGTCAGAAGTCAGGCTCCCTTTACTTTTCGTAGAACCAGTCGATCGGCACCTTCACGAGACGCGACTGCGCGAGTCCCTTGTAGGCGCAGTAACCGAGCAACGCCGTGCCGTCGTCGAGCGGCTGGAGCGCGATGTAGCAGAACCAGCCCGTCGGGTCGTTTTCAAGGTCCTTGACATGCGTCCACGTGCGGCCCTCGTCGCGCGAAATGGCCGTGGTGAGCGGCGTGCGGCGTCCATGCGCCCACGCAGGTCCCTTCTTCGCCTCGTCGGGGCGCTTCGTGTGGTCGTTCCACACGGCGAGCAGGTCGCCCGTGGGAAGGCGCTTGATCGTGGCCGGCGAAAGCGGCGCGACGAGCATTGAAGGCTCTGGCGTGGACCACGACTCGCCGCGGTCCGTCGAGCGGCACATGTATTGGCACCCCGCGTTCGTGCGGATCCACATGAGGATGGTACCGTCCTTCAGCTCCACCACGCCCGGCTCCTGCGCGGCCTTGAAATTGCCCTTCGCGTCGTGGACTTCCAGGAGGTTCTTCCCGCGCTGCCAGGTCTTGCCGTTGTCGTCGGAGGTATACGTCGTCACGCGGCCGAGGTTGTCGAACTTCGAACCGTGGAAGCCGTGCTTCGAGACGGCGAAAAGCAGGCGTCCGTCCTTCAGCTGGATCACGCGGTCGTTGTTGAGGACGAAGTAGGCGACCTCATCCGTGATGCAGACCGTCGGCCCTCCCCACGTCTTGCCCTCGTCGAAGGAACGGCGCAGCACGGGACGGCAGTCCTTCGTGCTGTTCTTGCGCAGGTAGAAGAGTGCGATCTCGCCGCTCTGGAGACGCAGGAGACTCACGCTCATCACGTTCATGCCGCCCTCGTTCTTCACGATGATCTCGTCGTTCGTCGTCCAGGTTTTGCCCTTGTCGGACGAATAGCGTGCGGCGATGTCGGCCGTCGCGTGGTCGTCACCCGACTTCCCGTAGTAGCGCGAATAGGCGAAGAGGATGCGCCCGTCCTTGAGCGGCATAAACGCGCCCTCGCTGTTGCGCGGGTTGTTCGGCCCGGGCGGCAGGTCAAGCCCAACATGCACGCCCGCCGCAGGATCGGCGACGGCAACGAACGCGGACAGCGCCGCGCTAACCAGCATTGTTTTCGTCATGTCAAGATTTCCCTTCTTTCAAGTGAAAAACGATCGGCTTGCCCCATTCCTCTTCACGCCGAGAATTATACCAAATCCCCCACTACCGCGCAATTAGTCGCCGGGCGGTAGGGCCTGTCCCCTTCAAGTTAATTGAAGATTTCTCACTCAGTCACGCCGAGGGCCTAACACACAAGTGGCAAACTCGGGTTATACCATATTTCTGTTACGCATGGCCGTGTAATCCGAAAAGGGCCCAAAAGGGCCACCATTCAGTTCCGGTTAATGTTGCCAATGTGGAAATGTTGCCAGTGCCAATTCCAATCTCCAATGAGGCCATCGGACTTCAGACCTCGGACTTCGGCGACTGAAGTCTGATGTCCTTGAACCCTGCGGGGACAGACCCTTTAGAGCTTCATTTTCACCTCCCTATCAACTTCGCCGCCGGTATGACGGCGTCGAAATAGCCCGAGCCTTCTACATATGGGGCAAGTTCTCCTTCGTACACCAGTACAGGCCGAGAGGTCATCCCCTTGCGCAGCGGAATCCGGACAATGCGGCTTTCCATTTCGTCGATAATCGACTCGTCTATTTCCCGCTTGCGTTTCACCTCTACGGCGTATGCAGTCATTGGAGTCTGTATCAAAAGGTCGATCTGGCATCCGCCCTTGACGCCTTTCGCATCGCGACGCTTATTGCGGTAAGGAGCGGCTGACTCGACTATCGAATTTCCAAGGTGCAGATACGGCAGCAACGACATCGCGTTGTTGACAATCAGATTCTCAAACTGAAGACCCATTACAGCGTTCCACTCCGGCAGGGTCCCAAGGGACGCAAACCTGAAACTCCCTGCCTCGATCTGCTGTTTTCTCGGCCTCACATACTTCAGGTAGAAACGGGTGTAGTTGTCTTTCAGGCGATATTTCCCGGTTCTCATGCTTTCGCCGGTCGCGGGGTTCAGACCAGGGTCGTCAGATATAAAGCCGCCCTCATTCAGTTCGCGGAGCGCAGCGGCCATGCGCCCGTTCCGCTTAAGACCAAGACGCACAGAAAGTTCCACACCGGACATCGGACCTGTCACCAGCGCCTCAAGGATACGACGCTTGAACTCCACGTCAGCGCCGAACATCGGATTGAATATCGCATCAAAATCCTTGTAAAGCTCGCCACTCGTCGAAAAACACATCCGCCTTATGTTCTCCTCGGCTGAAAGGCCGGGGTCTATCTCTTCAAGGTAACGCGGTATGCCGCCCGTGACGGACAGAACGTCAAATATCTCACGGACGGCAACCCTGTCCTTTGCGCCTCGCCAGAATTCGGCACATTCCTCAAGGTTCAACTCGGGAAGAACATAGTCGCGCGAAAATCTCCCTGTGAAGCCGGTGTTGTCGAGAATGTTCTCCTTGATCCACGCAGAGACAGATCCGCACACGGCGACGACAAGCTTTGGATGCCTATGGAAATACGTCTCCCACGCCGTGCGCAGCGCACCCGGAAAATTGGCGTCATATCCCCCCATCCAGGAAATCTCGTCCAAAAGGACAACCGTGCGAACGCCATCGTCTATCTGTCCGTCAAGCCGATGAAACGCCTCGACCCAACTCGAAACAGGCTCTCTTGCAGCACGGGTCTGCTCTGCCAGCGCATTCACAAAATGGTCAAGCTGCCGCTGGTTTGTCATTTCCTTGTCCGGTGGCAATCCTTCAACCTCAACATACGCACTGGAAGTCCGACGGGCAAACTCGCGTATCAGCGTCGATTTTCCAATGCGACGCCTGCCGCGACAGGCAATAAGGGAACTTGTCGCCTTTCGCCAAAGCGATTCAAGGTCGTCAAGATACTCCCTGCGCCCGATAAAATGCACCGAATTTAAAGTCTCTATTTTTCGTTTGTTCAACATATAGCGTATTATACCTCATTTTCGCCGACATAGCAATATCGGATGTCACGAAATTCCGAATTTCCAATTTCGTGACATGCTCAATCTCTAACGGCCTAAAAGGGCCGCGCCAGCAGCTTTGTTAATGTTGCCAATGTGGAAATGTTGCCAGTGCCAATTCCAATTTCCAATGAGGACATCGGACTTCAGACATCGGACTTCGGCAACTGAAGTCGGAAGTCTGATGTCCTTGAATCTGCGGGGACAATCCCCTTTCAGTTCCCTGCGGGGACAGTCCCCCTTCCGCTCTCCAGTGGCTAGCAGTCTCATCGGCGCACAATATACCAAGGGCCACGCCTTCGGACAAGGCGTCCGCGCCTAGGCGAACGAAGCGGCTTCGGCGGAGCGACTGGAGAACCTACCGCACGAGGATCATGAATCCGCATGTGATGTAAAGGCCGTCGTCCTTCGTGATGAAGCCACGCGCCATTTCGCCCGGCGCGGATCTGAACTTCACGGTGTCGATGTCCACCGGCTTTGCCGCCCAGCTGATGACCGGCTCGCTGCCGCTTACATGGTAGCCGCCGAACTTCACGTACACCGTCTTGTTCGCCCCGAAAGCGAGCGTGTTCGCCCCGGACGTGAACGCAGAGACGATCGGCAGCGCGTTCGTGCGCGAGGAGAGGTCGATGATCGAGCCGTCCATCATCGTGCAGCCGCGGAAGTAGTCGTGCGCGGACGGCTTGAACGTGCCGTTCACCTCGATCACAACCGCGCAGTCGTTGTAGTCGTAGGCATATATCGCCTCGTAGCTCCGCGCCCTGATCTTCGCGTACAGTCTCAGCGCGCCGTTGATGCGGAAGTCAGCGTTCGTCGCAATGATGTCGTTGTTGGATGTGCCGCTTGGAGTGTACTTTCCGGAGTAGAGCCAGCCGCCGCTGGTGACATCGACAAGACCGTTCTTGATCTCGGTGTTCGCGAGATACAGGGCCTTGCCATTGGCGATGGGAATTGTCAGCGTGTGGCCGCCAAGGTCAAGCGTCGTCGCGGCATAGCCGTTCCCTACAACGCCCATGGAGCTCGTCGGCAAAATAGTGGAATCCGCGCCTAGACGTATGTTGGCGAACTGCGAATAGGCGACGTCGCGATCCGCGCCGGCGTTCTGGATTATGCCGCCATTCAGGACGAACTGATGCTGGAAGGCGGCCACCTGTCCATTCATGTCAAGCGTCCCGTCGGCCGACACCGTGACGACTCCATCCGCAGAGCCCAATATGCGGCCATACGGCTGGTCGCCAAACCTGAACATGCCGTTCTGCACATCCGTGCCGCCGGAATACGTCTGGCCGGTCCTCGCCGCGACGAACACCCCCGCGCCGTCCTTGACGAGCTTGAGCGTTCCCGTGAGCGCAAACGAGCCCGCCGCGTGGTATGTCAGCCGTTCGTTCGCGAACGTCGCCCCGTCCGCAACGTCGAAGTGGAGTTCGCCGCCCGCCGCAGCGGCGTCGGTGAACGTGCCGCGCCCAGTGACAGTCCCATTGAGATAGAGATTGTTCCCGCCAAGGCTGATCGTCGTTCCCTCGGGAATTGCGAGCGAGGGAAGTCCGCGCCAGTCGGTCTCGGCGGCAAGCGTCACGCTGCCCGCCTCAAGGCTGAGATACGGCCAAGGGAGCGTCGTCCCCACGGGCGCATTCATCGCCGCAGTGCCGGAACTGACGATCACGCGCGTGTTCGCGCATGGCAGCGCATCGTCGACCTTCGCGCCCGCCGCGTTGCGGCACTCCCAGTTCGCGGCGGAGCCGATGCTCGTGCCGTCGCCCGCGCCCGTCCACGTCGCAACGACGGGAATCGTATCGGCGGCGACGAGGATCGTCTTGCCGTCTGCGGAGAGCGACAGCGTGAAGCGGCTGTCCGTCACGCCGAAGTGGGAAAGCACATCGCTCTCCCCTTCCGGCAGCACGAACGACCCAACGCTCATCGCATGCGTTACCGGTAGGGTCACGCGTCCCGCGTGACCGCCGCCGACGTCGCCGTAGTTCGCCGTGTCGAAAACGATCTTCGACCCCGCGCCGAGCGTGAGCGCCCCGCCCATGTTCACGGCGTAGAGCGGCACGGTGAGCTGGAGTCCGTCAGCGATCTCCAATGCCTGCGGCGCGAACATCGAGCCTTCTGCGCTCTTGAGAGTTGCCGAAACCGCGCCGTCCACAACCTTCAAGACCAGCTTCTTTGGCGTGACGAAGGTATCGTTTGTCAACTCTACACCATCCGCAATCGTCACCTCGGCCTCGACTTCCGTGTCTTCGAGCGCGGGGTAGATGGTGGTGCGCGCGGACGCGGTCCACGCCTCGTTCTCCGCATCCCATTCCCTCACGCCCCACGAGGCGCGTCCGCCGGCCCACGCGCCGCTCGCGGCGACCGTGCGAACGAGATTCGTCGCGTCCAATGGCGGCAGGCACGGGACGTTCTCCGCAAGCCACTGTATCTGCGCCGGCGAGAACGAGTGGTTGAACACTGCTATCTCGTCGAGATAGACGTTGGGCGTTGCGCCCGGATCTCGCTTGCCACCGCCGTCGTTGAACACTACCGGACCGAACGTCAGGCTTTTCAGCACGTCGGCAGACGTCGGATTGTTGAAAGGCACCGTCATTCCGGTATTTTCGCCGTCCAGATAGAACTCCATCTTCGACGTCGAGGAATTCCACGTCATGCAGACGTTCTGCCATGTGTCTGCCTTGAGCCCCACGCTCCCGGAGCCGCCTCCATAGACGGTGAAGTGCATCGGATTCGCGGCGTTCCACTCGAAACGCTTGTACTGATTGCTGCCGATGCGGAAAGACAGGAAGTCGCGCCACAGGCTTACGCTCGCCGGGGCCTTGATCCAGAACGAAAGCGTCATGCCGGAATCAAGACCTGCGCCCAGACCGTCCGTTGCCGATGCGCCGTCAACTCGGAACGTGGTTTTGTCCTTGATATGGAAAGCACAGGCGGAGCCAAGCGCCCCTCCGCCGCTTGTCGGCCAGTTGGCATAGCCGGCCTGCCATTTGTATGCCGCGTCGGTTCCCGTTCCGGAGTTGTCGGCCAGCACACCGACGCCAGAGGCATCCTGAATCGTGTCGAGAAGATAGGCGAGCGGCATTTCGCGTCCGGGCCCCTTTGCCGGCTGGCCAGGCCTGAACTTCGCAAGCCACTTCACCTGGTCGGCCGTAGCGGGATAGTCGAACACTGCGAGTTCGTCGATTCCGGTGTTGGTGGCTGCGCCCTTGCGGTCGTTGCCGTTGAGGGCGCGCACCCAGGGGCCAAGGTGAATCTGCTGGAGGCTGCCCGCGTTTCTAATGGAGATTCCCGCGGCCTTTTCCCCACCGATGTACAGAAGGCACGTCCCGAGGTTGTTCTTGCCGTTCGGCGTGAACACGAAAGCGACATGCTGCCAGGTGCCGGGCGTGGCGGAGACGCTGATGCCGGTCGCCCCGGTTTCGGGATTGTAGGTGGGACAAGTGGCCGCACTGGCGACGTTGTAGTACATCGTAAAGCCACCGCCGCTGCCGGAGACATATTCGCAGCGGTAGTCTAGGCCCCCTACGCGAAAGCCAAAGAAGTCCGACCATGCCCCGTGAGATGCGGACGCCTTCAGCCAGAACGAAATCGTGAAGCCCTGCGTAGTGCCGCAGCCAAGCGACGCCGAACCGTCGCCGAGCCAGAGGGCCGACTTGTTGGAGTCGCAGAATGCATGGTCGGAACCAAACGCGCCGGAGGTTTGGCCAATCGTCGCCGAGCCGTTCTGCTTTAGCGTGAACTCCGCCGTTCCCGTCCCCTTGTTGACGCCCGCATAGACGAGCGCGTTGTTCTCAACCTTGTCGAAGTCGTAGTAGTACAGGAGCGACCGTGCATGCGCATTCGAAGGCGCCATCGCCGCACACATCGCCGCAGCGATCGCGGCGCGGACCGCCATTGCCCTGCCATAAAAAGTGTTTCCTGCCATAGGTTTCCATTCTCCTCTTGAAGTAAAGAGGTAGTTGCAAAACCCCTCTTCCGCGCCGTCTGCGAGCCAGGCCGCGCGGCCTGAGGGAACTCGCAAAACCACATCTGCGCG
>Ga0310695_10001006_pt1 | contig 68694 bp, 51 predicted proteins | sample RumenRJG_04DNA_FD_203882 | JGI IMG/M metagenome (GOLD analysis project Ga0310695, IMG submission 203882) | Bovine rumen microbial communities from Lethbridge, Alberta, Canada - RJG_04 (v2) (version 2) | ecosystem: Host-associated > Mammals > Digestive system > Stomach > Rumen | place: Canada... | reverse complement strand
ATCTTCCAAAGCAGATTTGTTTGATTTGTTCAGATTTGAAGGATTTCTCGCCGTAGGCGACTAAAAATCAAGGCTTTCGCATGCTTGCGAAAGTTGAGTTAAAGCATTAACTGCGTATGTGTTTAAGTTAGAGACCCCAACACCAACCTTGAAATAGTTAGAGACCCCAACCCTTGAAATAGTTACAGACCCCACCCCCAACCCCTCCCCTTGAAGGGAGGGGAGCGGCTGCGCCTGTGAGATAAGAAGTGGGCCTTTTTCTTTTCAACGAATCTTTTTTGCAAATTGCTTCGCTTGTTTCGAAAATTATTAGTACCTTTGCAGCGCCTTAAGAGCAAACTAATTGTTATAACATTAAAATATTTATGAATTTCACTTTGTTGGTTACCGTCATTGTGACGGGAATTACACTGGTGGCGGCGGCTTACGTGATCGCTAAGCTCATCGGTCCGCGCTCCTATGCCAAGATGAAAGGCGAGGCATACGAGAGCGGTATTCCGACGCGCGGCTCGTCGTGGATACCCATCCACGTGGGCTACTATCTGTTCGCCATCCTGTTCCTCATGTTTGATGTGGAGACGCTGTTTCTGTATCCATGGGCTGTCGTAGTGAAGCAGTTCGGGTCGATGGCACTGCTGTCGGTCGGCTTCTTCCTGTTAGTATTAGTATTTGGCCTGGCCTATGCCTGGCGGAAAGGAGCGCTGGAATGGAAGTAAGAGAACCGAAGATCAAGTCGATCCCCTATGGGGAATGGAACGACAACGAGTCGCTGGACAAGCTCGTCGACGAGCTGCAGGAGGGTGGCACCAACGTCATCGTCGGCTCGCTGGACAAGCTGATCAACTGGGGCCGCGCCAACTCGCTCTGGTCGCTGACGTTCGCCACGAGCTGCTGCGGCATCGAGTTCATGGCCTGCGGATGCTCGCGCTATGACTTCGCGCGCTTCGGCTTCGAGGTGACGCGCAACTCTCCCCGTCAGGCCGACCTCATCATGTGTGCCGGCACGATCACGCACAAGATGGCTCCGGCCCTGAAGCGTCTGTACGACCAGATGGCCGAGCCCAAGTATGTGGTGGCCGTGGGCGGCTGCGCCATCAGCGGCGGCCCGTTCAAGTCGAGCTACCACGTGGTGAAGGGCATTGAGGAGATCGTGCCCGTCGACGTCTTTATCCCCGGCTGTCCGCCGCGTCCCGAGGCCATCATGTACGGCATGATGCAGCTGCAGCGCAAGGTGAAGGTGGAGAAGTTCTTCGGAGGAGCCAACCACAAGCAGACGCGCGAGGAGCGCGCACTGGGCGTCTCGAACGAGGAGCTGACGTTCCGCGAGAAGCTGGGCGACCACAAGCGTGAGACAATCGTCGTCACGGACGTGCCCGAGGACTTCATTAACGAACTTAAAGCAGATAAGGAGGAGAAGGCATGAAACTGGAATTCCTGACATACGATTTCGACAGGTTCGCCAAGGAGATGCAGAGCCTGAAGGAGAAGAAGGGCTTCGACTACCTCGTCACCATCGTCGGCGAGGACTTCGGGGCAGAGGAGGGACTCGGATGTGTCTATATCCTCGAGAATACAACGACGCACGAGCGCTGCGCAGTGAAGATGCTGGCGCAGACGCAGACGTGCGGCGACGGCGTCGCCTCCAACGGCACGGGCGAGAAGGACGGCCAGACGGTGGCCTACCTGCCCACGGTGAGCCACCTGTGGCATGTGGCCGACCTGCTGGAGCGCGAGGTCTACGACTTCTACGGCATCGTCTTCCTCGGACACAAGGACATGCGGCGCCTCTTCCTGCGCAACGACTTCAAGGGCTATCCCCTGCGCAAGGACTGGAAGGGCGACGACGCCTACTCGCTCGAGGACGATGAGGAGCCCGACTACGGGCTGGAGTTCTACTTGGACAACGACGGCCGCCTGCAGTCGAAGCAGAACCGGCTGTTCGCCACTGACGACTACGTCATCAACATCGGCCCGCAGCACCCTGCCACCCACGGCGTGCTGCGCCTGCAGACGGTGCTCGACGGCGAGACGGTGAAGAAGATCTATCCGCACTTCGGATATATCCACCGCGGCATCGAGAAGATGTGGGAGCAGATGACCTATCCCCAGACGCTCGCACTGACCGACCGACTGAACTACCTGGGCGCCATGCAGCACCGCCACGCCCTCGTCGGCGTCATCGAGGAGGGCATGGGCGTGGAGCTGACCGACCGCATCAAGTATATCCGCACGATCATGGACGAGCTGCAGCGACTCGACTCGCACCTGCTCTTCACCTCGTGCGTCGCTCAGGACCTGGGCGCTCTGACCGCCTTCCTCTACGGCATGCGCGACCGCGAGCATGTGCTGAACTGCATGGAGGAGACGACGGGCGGCCGGCTGATCCAGAACTACTACCGCATCGGCGGACTGCAGGACGACATCGACCCCAACTTCGTCAAGAACGTGAAGGCGCTGGTGAAGTATCTGCGCCCGATGATCCAGGAGTATATGGACGTCTTCGGCGACAACGTCATCACCCACAACCGACTGGAGCAGTGCGGCCCCATGTCGCTGGAGGACTGCATCTCGTATGCCGTCACCGGCCCGGCCGGACGCGCCTCGGGATGGAAGAACGACGTGCGCAAGAACCACCCGTACGACATGTACGACAAGGTGGAGTGGGAGCAGCAGACGCTCGACACGTGCGACTCGATGGGCCGCTACCTGGTGCACATCAACGAGATGTATCAGAGCCTCAACATCATCGAGCAGCTCATCGACAACATCCCCGAGGGCGACTTCTACGTCAAGCAGAAGCCCATCATCAAGGTGCCCGAGGGACAGTGGTACTACAGCGTTGAGGGTGTGGCAGGCGAGTTTGGCGTCTACCTCGACTCGCGTGGCGACAAGAGCCCCTACCGCATGAAGATGCGCCCCATGGGACTGTCGCTCGTCGGCGCCTTCGACCCGATGCTGCGCGGCCAGAAGATTGCCGACCTCATCGCCACGTGTGCCGCCATCGACGTCGTGATACCCGATATCGACCGATGAAACAAGAAGAAAATGAAGAAAAGAATTTCAGATTGGCTTGGGGATGCTCTCAACGCCCTTTCATTGATTCTTGCATTCTTTAAATAAATAAAAAGGTATTATGTTTGATTTTAGTATTGTAACAACATGGTTCGACCAACTGCTGAAGGTCACCCTCGGGTGCCCCGACTGGTTGGCGATATTGATTGAGTGCGTCCTCGTCGGCGTCGTCGTGCTGACGGCCTACGCACTGATAGCATGCCTCATGATCTTCATGGAGCGCAAGGTCTGCGCCTACTTCCAGTGCCGTCTGGGCCCGATGCGCGTAGGCCCCTGGGGCACCCTGCAGATCTTTGCCGACGTGTTCAAGATGCTCATCAAGGAGATCTTCTTCGTCGACAAGGCTGACAAGCTGCTCTATGCACTGGCTCCCGTGCTCGTCATCGTCGCATCGGTGGGCACCTTCTGCTTCCTGCCATGGAACAAGGGCATGGGCATCCTCGACTTCAACGTCGGACTGTTCCTCATCACCGCCATCTCGTCAATCGGCGTCGTCGGCATCTTCCTCGCCGGATGGGGCTCTAACAACAAGTACTCCGTCGTCTCGGCCATGCGTGCCGCCGTGCAGATGATCTCCTACGAGATGTCGCTCTGCCTCTGCCTCATCACTGCCGTCATCCTGACCGGCACGATGCAGGTGTCGGGCATCGTCGACTATCAGACGGGCCCATGGAACTGGCTCATCGTCAAGGGTCACGTGCCCGCCATCATCGCCTTCGTCGTCTTCCTCATCGCAGGCAACGCCGAGGCCAACCGCGGCCCGTTCGACATGGCTGAGGCCGAGAGCGAGCTGACGGCCGGCCACCACACCGAGTATTCGGGCATGGGCTTCGGATTCTTCTATCTGGCTGAGTTCCTCAACCTCTTTATCATTGCAGGCATCGCCGCGATGGTCTTCCTCGGAGGATGGGCACCGCTGAACATCGGCATCGACGCCTTCGACACGGTGATGAACTACATCCCCGGCTTCGTCTGGTTCTTCGGCAAGACACTGGCTGTCGTCTGGCTGCTGATGTGGGTGAAGTGGACGTTCCCCCGCCTGCGTATCGACCAGATTCTGAAGCTCGAGTGGAAATACCTCATGCCGCTGTCGCTCATCAACCTCGTGCTGATGACCGTCGTCGTAGCCCTGGGACTTTATCTTAAATAAGTAAATAGGAAATGGAAAACAATCAATCATATTTCGGAGAAATCGGTCACGGCATCAAGACGCTGGCCACCGGCATGAAGACCACCTGGAAGGAATACTTCAAGGACTTCTTCACCAACAAGTCGACCGAGCAATACCCCGAGAACCGTAGGACCACGCTCCACGTGGCCAAGCGCCATCGCGGACGACTCGTCTTCGTGCGCGACGAGAACGGGGCCTACAAGTGCACGGCATGCACGCTCTGCGAGAAGGCATGCCCCAACGGCACCATCAAGATCACGGCCCACATGCAGGAGGACCCCGAGACGGGCAAGAAGAAGAAGGTGCTCGACGACTACCTCTACGACCTGGGCGACTGCATGTTCTGCCAGCTCTGCACCAACGCCTGCAACTTCGGCGCCATCGAGTTTACCAACGATTTCGAGAATGCGGTCTTCGACCGCTCACGCCTGGTGCTCCACCTCGACAAGGAGGTCTACGAGGGCGGCTCGCTGCCTAACCTCATCGACGGCGGCGCCGAATGGACACCCGGCACGTTTAACACCAAAACGAAGTAAGAGAGACTATGGGTAATATCATTATGTTTTGCATTCTCGCCGTCGTCATTCTCGGATCAGCCGTGATGTGCGTGACGACGAAGCGAATCATGAGGGCAGCCACGTTCATGCTGCTCGTCCTCTTCGGAGTGGCAGGACTCTACTTCCTGCTCGACTATACCTATCTCGGCGCCGCACAGATAGCTGTCTATGCCGGCGGCGTCACGATGATCTACGTCTTTGCCATTCAGCTCGTCTCGAAGCGCACCCTTCAGGGACTCGTCGAGCGCATGAAGGGCTCGCGCGTCGTCTTCGGATCGCTCGTCACGCTGGTCGGACTGGCCACCGTCGCCTTCGTCTTCCTGAAGAACCAGTTCATGTGTCAGGCCTGCAAGGTGGCCGACGTGGAGCTGCCGATGGAACAGGTGGGCACGGCCCTGCTGGGCAGTGAGAAGTATCAGTATATCCTGCCGTTCGAGTTCATCTCGGTGTTCCTGCTGGCATGCATCATCGGCGGTCTCGTTGTTTCAAGAAAGGAGGAGGACTAAAGCTATGATACCAGTACAATGTTATTTCGTGCTCTCGGCACTGCTCTTCTTCATCGGCGTCTTCGGCTTCATCACACGCCGCAACCTCATCGCCATGCTCATCTCCATCGAGCTGGTGCTCAACGCCGTCGACATCAACTTCGCAGCCTTCAACCGCCTGCTCTTCCCCGGTGAGCTCGAGGGATTCTTCATGACCCTCTTCTCCATCGGTGTCAGCGCAGCCGAGTCGGCCGTGGCTATTGCCATCATGATCAATGTCTATCGCAACTTCAAGAGCGATAGCGTGGAGTCAATCACTAACATGAAAGGATAAACGACTATGCAATACGGATATACAATTTGGATTCTACTGCTGCCGCTGCTGTCCTTCGTCGTGTTAGGACTGGCCGGCATGAAGATGAAGCACAAGGTGGCCGGACTCATCGGCACCGCGTCGCTCACCGTCGTCACCATACTGTCGTATCTCACGGCCTTCCAGTACTTTACGGCTGACCGCGTCAACGGCATCCATCAGACGATCGTGCCCTACAACTTCACATGGCTGCCCCTGGGCAACCTCCACTTCGACATGGGTATCCTGCTCGACCCCATCTCGGTGATGATGCTCATCGTCATCTCAACGGTGTCGCTCATGGTGCACATCTACTCCTTCGGCTACATGCACGGCGAGAAGGGATTCCAGCGCTACTACGCCTTCCTCTCGCTCTTCACCATGTCGATGCTGGGCCTGGTGCTGGCCACCAACATCTTCCAGATGTACATGTTCTGGGAGCTCGTCGGCGTCAGCAGCTATCTGCTCATCGGATTCTATTATCCCCTGAAGCCCGCCATCGCCGCCTCGAAGAAGGCCTTCATCGTGACGCGCTTCGCCGATATGTTCTTCCTCATCGGTATCCTGACGTTCGGCTACTTCACTGACTCGTTCAGCTTCTCGTTTGCCGGCGACATCGTGATGGGGCAGGGCACCACCCCCTTCATCCAGGGCAACGTGGCCAAGGCCATGACGGCTGGCGCCTGCATCATCCCGACGGCCCTGGTGCTGATGTTCATCGGTGGTGCCGGTAAGTCGGCCATGTTCCCCCTGCACATCTGGCTGCCCGACGCCATGGAGGGCCCGACGCCTGTGTCTGCCCTGATTCACGCTGCTACGATGGTCGTGGCCGGTGTGTTCCAGATCGCACGCATGTTCCCCCTCTGGATCGAGTATGCCCCGCAGGCCATGTCGATCATCGTGTGGGTGGGCGTCATCACCGCCTTCTATGCGGCCGCCGTGGCTTGTGCCCAGAGCGACATCAAGCGCGTGCTGGCCTTCTCGACCATCTCGCAGATTGCCTTCATGATGGTGGCACTCGGTGTCTGTCTGCCCGGCCATGAGGCTGTGCTCGACAACCACACCCAGCTGGGCTATATGGCCGGCATGTTCCACCTCTTCACCCACGCCATGTTCAAGGCCTGCCTCTTCCTCGGCGCAGGATGCATCATCCACGCCGTCCACTCGAACGAGATGGCCCTCATGGGAGGTCTGCGCAAGTATATGCCCATCACGCATATCACGTTCCTTATTTCTTGCCTCGCCATTGCCGGCATTCCCTTCTTCTCGGGCTTCAGCTCGAAGGATGAGATCATCACCGCCTGCATGGCGTACAGCCCCGTCGTCGGATGGATCATGACCGGCATCGCCGCCATGACCGCCTTCTACATGTTCCGCCTGTACTACGGCATCTTCTGGGGCACGGAGAACAAGGAGGCCCACGAGCACCACACGCCGCACGAGGCACCGCTGACGATGACCATTCCCCTCATCGTGCTCTGCTGCATCACCGTCGGCGTCGGCGTCTACACCACGCTGGGCGGATTCCTCGGTTGGGGCGGTTCCTTCGGTTCGTTCGTTTCGGCCAGCGGCGAGGACTACACCATCCACTTCAACACGCAGATTGCTGCTACGTCGACCATCATTGCCATCCTGAGCATCTGTCTGGCCACCTATATCTATAAGGGCGAGCAGCAGCCCATCGCCGACCGCCTCTACAAGACGTTCCCACGTCTGCACCGTGCGGCCTACAAGCGTTTCTATCAGGACGAGATTTGGCAGTTCGTCACGCACAAGATCATCTTCCGCTGCGTCTCGACGCCTATCGCATGGTTCGACCGCCACGTCGTCGACGGCACGTTCAACTTCCTGGCATGGGGAGCCAACGAGGCCGGCGAGTCGTTGCGCCCCTGGCAGAGCGGCGATGTGCGCAAGTATGCCGTGTGGTTCCTCACCGGCACCGTGGCACTGACGCTCGTGTTGTTGGCTCTGTAATGTCGCAATAGCGATATAACGTAATAACGATATAGCGTAATAGCGATATAACGTAATAACGAAATAACGAACAATGAATATATTAAGTTTATTTGTTTTAATCCCCGCGCTGATGCTTCTGGGATTGTGGGCCGCCCGCAACCTCAATCAGGTGCGTGGTGTGATGGTGACGGGTGCCTCGTGCCTGCTCGCCTTGTCCATCTGGCTGACCGTCTATTTCTTACAGCAGCGGGCCGGCGGCAACACCGACGAGATGTTGCTGGTGGCCTCGACGCCCTGGTTCAAGCCGCTTAACATTGCTTACTCCGTTGGTGTCGACGGCATCTCGGTGGTCATGCTGCTGCTCTCGAGCATCATCGTCTTCACGGGCACCTTTGCCTCGTGGCAGCTGAAGCCCCTGACCAAGGAGTATTTCCTCTGGTTCACGCTCCTCTCCACGGGTGTCTTCGGATTCTTCATCTGCACCGACATGTTCACCATGTTCATGTTCTATGAGGTCGCACTGATTCCCATGTACCTGCTCATCGGCGTCTGGGGATCGGGCCACAAGGAGTATTCGGCCATGAAGCTGACCCTGATGCTGATGGGAGGATCGGCCCTGCTGATTCTCGGCATCCTCGGCATCTACTACTTCAGCGGTGCCACGACGATGAATGTCAACGAGATTGCAGCTATGCACAACATCCCCGTCGACATGCAGAAGGTGTTCTTCCCCTTCATCTTCATCGGATTCGGCGTCCTGGGAGCCCTCTTCCCCTTCCACACATGGTCGCCCGACGGTCATGCCTCGGCCCCCACGGCCGTGTCGATGCTTCACGCCGGCGTGCTGATGAAGCTCGGAGGCTACGGCTGCTTCCGCGTGGCTATGTATCTGCTGCCTGAGGCTGCTCAGGAGCTCTCATGGATCTTCCTCATCCTGACGACCATCTCGGTGGTCTACGGTGCGCTGTCGGCCTGCGTGCAGACCGACCTGAAGTACATCAACGCCTATTCGTCAGTGTCGCACTGCGGACTCGTGCTCTTCGCCCTGCTCATGATGAGCCAGACGGCCTGCACGGGCGCCATCCTGCAGATGCTGTCGCACGGACTGATGACGGCCCTCTTCTTCGCCCTCATCGGTATGATCTATGGCCGCACCCACACCCGCGACATCCGCGAACTGGCCGGTCTGATGAAGATCATGCCCTTCCTGGCTGTCGGCTACGTCATCGCCGGTCTGGCCAACCTTGGTCTGCCGGGCTTCTCGGGCTTCATCGCTGAGATGACCATCTTCGTCGGATCGTTCGGTGCCGAGCCCCTCTCTGGCGACCCCAACACGTCGTTCCGCATGGTGGCCACGATCATTGCCTGTACGTCGATCGTCGTGACGGCAGTCTACATCCTGCGTGTCGTCGGCAAGATCCTCTACGGCGAGGTGGAGAACAAGCACTTCCTCGAGCTGACCGATGCCACTTGGGACGAGCGCGTCGCCGTCATCTGCCTCATCTTCTGTGTGGCAGGTCTGGGCCTCTGCCCCTTCCTGTTCAGCGACATCATCTCGCCCGCCACAGGCAATATCCTCAGTTCTATCGGTGTCATGTAAAGTTAAAGGAGGAATTTTGAATTATGGATTACAGTCAATTTTTGAATATGGTACCTGAGGCCACGCTGATGCTGGCCCTGGTGATAGTTTTCTGTGCCGACTTTGCTTTGCATAAGAGCGAGCGCAAGCAGTTCGTGCTCAGCGTCCTCACTGGCGCCCTGCTGCTCTGCCAGCTCGTGCCCTGTCTGCTGGCCGAGCCTGCTACGGCCTTCGGTGGACTCTACGTCACGTCGCCCATCGTCAACGTGATGAAGACGATTCTCACGGCCGGTACGTTCATCGTCGTCGTCATGTCGCAGGAGTGGCTCAAGACCATCCGCTGGCAGGGCGAGTTCCACATGCTCGTCCTCTCGACGCTTCTCGGTATGTATATGATGATGTCGAGCGGACACTTCCTCCTCTTCTTCCTCGGACTCGAGATGGCCTCCGTGCCCATGGCATGCCTCGTGGCCCTCGACAAGCTGAAGAAGAAGTCGGCTGAGGCCGCCGCCAAGTACATCCTGACGGCTACGTTCTCGTCGGGCATCATGCTCTATGGCATCTCCTTCCTCTATGGTGCCGTCGGCACGCTCTACTTCGACGACATGGCCGCTCAGATCTCGGCCACACCCCTGACCATAATGGGCCTCGTCTTCTTCTTCAGCGGACTGGGCTTCAAGATCTCGCTCGTGCCCTTCCACTTCTGGACGGCCGACACCTACGAGGGCGCTCCCACGCCCGTCACGGGTTACCTGAGCGTCGTCTCCAAGGGTGCCGCCACGCTGACGCTGGCCATCATCCTGATGAAGGTCTTCGGCTCGATGGTCGACTACTGGGAGCCCCTGCTCTATATCGTCATCGTGCTCTCAATCACCATCGCCAACCTCTTCGCCATCCGTCAGAAGGAGCTCAAGCGATTCATGGCCTTCTCCAGCATCTCGCAGGCAGGCTACATCATGCTGGCCGTCATGGGCAACTCGCCCGCCGGACTCTCGGCCCTGACGTTCTACGTCCTGGTCTATGTCGTGGCCAACATGGCAGTCTTCACCGTCATCAGCGCCGTCGAGCACAACGGCGGCAGCACGATGATGTCGGCCTACAACGGATTCTATCAGACCAATCCGAAGCTCTCGCTGCTGATGACCTTTGCCCTGTTCTCGCTGGGTGGCATTCCCCCGTTCGCAGGTATGTTCTCTAAGTTCTTCGTCTTCATGGCCGGTGTCGGCGGCCACGAGCAGGCGCCCTTCTGGCCCTACTTCGTCGTATTCATCGCCCTGGTCAACACGGTCGTGTCACTCTACTACTACCTGCTGATCGTCAAGGCCATGTACATCACGAAGGAAGAGAACCCCCTGCCGACCTTCCGCAATGCACCGAGCGTCAACCTGTCGCTCGCCATCTGCACCGCCGGCATCCTCCTCTTCGGCGTCTGCTCGTGCGTCTACGAGTGGATCGCCCAGGCTGCTGCCATGTAAGTCGTGGCGACGCGGCTGACAATCGTCAGCAACACATCGACGGCATGTCCCCTGACCATAGGGCGACATGCCGTCGACGTTTTTTATGCTCCCTAAAATACCTATTTATTGTGATTGTGGACCTCGTTTTTTTTTCGTAACTTTGCAGCCGCAATTATAATCCATCAACAACAATAAATCACTGAAAATGAAAAGACTATCTACGCTTTTTCTGGTGCTCACAGCACTATTGGGACTGCCGCTGACGGCGGGAGCCACAGAGACCGTGTTCGACTTTGAGAACAATCCGCAGGGATGGCCCGTGGGCGAGGGTGCCAACTTCGCCGATGGCAACCTGACCAGCCCGCTGACCATGGGCGAGGTGACGCTGACCAACGTGCAGGGCGACGCCTCGCAGCCCGCCCGCATCATGAGGGCTAACGACGGCATCAGCGCCCTCTATGTCTACAAGAACGGCAGCATCCAGCTCAGCACCGTCGAGGGCCGCGCCATCACGAAGATGGAGGTGACGATGAAGTCGAATTCGTTCGACCTCACCGCCAGCACGGGCACCGTCGCAGCCGATGTATGGACGGGCAACGCCCAGCAGGTGCTCTTCACCACCTCGGCCACCCGCCAGATGCTGAAGCTCGTGGTGACCACTGCCGACGAGAATGCTGAGACGGTGAAGCCCGTCGTCGAGACGTTCGACGCCGAGGCTGCCACGATTGCCGCCTTCAATGCGCTGGAGGACGGCCAGGTGGTGAAGCTGACGCTGAAGGATGCGCAGGTGAATGCCTTCGACGACATCTTCAACTTCTACTTCATCGAGGACGCCACGGGTGCCACGACCATCAGCGGCCTGACGCTCACGGTCGGCGACGTGCTCAACGGCTACGTCATCGGCAAGAAGAGCAGCGACCAGCTCGACTGGAGCGGCGAACATCCTGACTACGTGGAGCACAAGCTGGCCGCCAGCAACGGCGATAACGTCAAGGCCGAGGCCGCCACGCTCGAGGGCACGCCCATAGAGGTCGGCGCCATTGCCGACGGCAAGAACCACGGCCGGCTGCTCACCGTCAGCAACGTGGAGATCCGCAAGGTGGGCCGCTTCTATTATGCCTACAGCGGCGAGGACAGCGTCCAGGTGAAGGATGCCTACATGGTGCTGCCCTACGACTACGAGTGGCCTGCGACGGCCAAGAGCGTGACGGGCGTGGCCACCTTCAACGGTGCCCGCTGGCAGCTGGCTCCGACGAAGGCCGACGACATCGTCGCCAGCGTGGCTGACGAGGCCGAGACCGTCTTCGACTTTGCCCTGAACAACCTGTCGCTGCCCATCGGACAGAACGGCGAACACAGCGAGCAGGGCAACCTGGGCGGCGAGGCCGTCACCATGGGCGACGTCACCCTCACGTTTGTCAACTCGCCGACCATGCCGACGCGCTATTACACCAGCACGCGCGGCAACCACTTCCAGATGCTTGCCGGCGGACAGCTGCGGCTGACGGCCGCCGAGGGCCGTGCCATCACGTCGGTCGTCGTGAAGCCTAACTACACGACCAACCCGTCAACCGGCGACATCGTCCATCAGGTGAACTGGACGGCCGACAAGGGCGAGGGCACGCTCAGCACGGACAAGATGACGTGGACGGGCAATGCCACCAGCGTGCGCTTCACGGGCGCAGGCGGTCCCACCTATCTTGACTCCATCATCGTGACGACGGCTCCCACTGATGCCAGCACGGTGATCCCTGAGGCCGACGTCTACACCGAGGTGGCCACCATCGCTGAGTTCAACGCCCTGACAGCAGGTACGCTGGCCAAGCTGCAGCTGAAGGATGCCATCGTCTCGGCCACGGCGCTCGGCCCCAGCCGTTGGGCCATCTATCTGCAGGACGCCACGGCCGGTGCCCACATGTATTGCATGCCCTTCGCCCTGGAGGCTAACGATGTGCTCAATGGCTTCATCTATGTCGTGAAGAACAACCAGACGGCCGGCTCGCGCATGGCGATGACGGAGCTGACCAGCGCTGCCGACTTCACCGTGACGGCCAATGGCACGGTCGTGCCTGTGGAGGGCACGCTGGCCGAGGTGAACGTGGCCGCCAACCTGAACCGCGTGGTGAAGCTTGATGGTGTACGCTTCGAGGGCACCAGTGCTACGGCCGCCACGCTGACCGATGCCGACGGCTCGGTCATCACGGTCAATAATACAGCCAGCGGCATGTCGCCTTATGTCATCACTGACAGCTTTGCCGGCGTCAGCTACGAGCGTGCCACCGTCGTCGCCATCCTCTATGGCACGAACAAGGGCAACTGCCTCTATCCGCTCAGCATCACTGAGGACGCCATCACTGACGGCATCCGGTCGATGGACAATGAACAATGTACAATGTACAATGAACAAGGTGCGATGAACAATGAGGTCTACAACATGCTGGGTATGCGCCAGAACCGCCTGGTTAAGGGCCTGAACATCGTTGGCGGCCGCAAGGTCATCATGAAGTAATAGAGAAAACTAAAACCACGTCGTGACGCCATGGCGTCACGACGTGACCGAATGAAATCACGACGTGACGGCATGCCGTCACGTCGTGATTTTAGTAACATTTTATGAATTATTTGGTATGATTTAGTTACAGACCCCACCCCCGACCCCTCCCCTTGAAGGGAGGGGAGCGGCTTCCGCCTTGTCCGGCGTATGGGACTCCGCAGGCACTCCCCTCCCTTCAAGGGGAGGGGTCGGGGGTGGGGTCTGTGACTAAATCCAATTGTACTAAGTTATTTTTTAGCGTTCACTTAATTGTTCCCATGGATCAACTTGTTGCTCACGGGATACGCTCGAAGCGCGGGCTGGCCCAGATGTCGATGTAGCCGACGCTGTTGGCAAAGGGGATCGACTCGGCCACGACGCCGTAGACTTCCTGGTTCTGCGGGAACTGGAAGGCGGTCTGGCTCGTCGGCTGCCATGAGCTCCAGAGGGTCATGCCCTCCAGCCGCTGCGTCGCGATGTTCTCTGAGAGCAGATAGATGTAGCGGTGGCCCGTGTTGTCGGCGTTGCCCCAATAGAAGAAGCCGTCCTCCAGATACTTGTCCTTCGACTCGAGAAACTCCTCCGTGGAGGCCGGCGACTCCGCGTCGAGCACCCATCCGATGCGGCGCGTGCCGTTCTGCTCGTTCTGCTCGACGACGATGCGCCAGTCAGCGGGATAGTCGTGGCCTGAGCGCCAGTAGAAGCGGTCGGCATGGCATAGCAGCACGCGGCCGTAGTCGTCGCTGCCGGGCTGGGTGAGCGAGGCCGTGAACGTGATGGTGTCGGCCGTGGTCGTGTAGACACCGCCGCTGCCGGCAGCGCCGTTGGCCGAGGCGATGAGTCGCCAGTGGCCGGTGAGCCCTTCGAGCGAGGGCGGTGCCGTCTGTTCGAACGTGACGGCGGCGATGCTGTCGGTGGGTATGCTGAGCAGTGTGCCGTCGTTCATCGTCACCTGCAGGCGTTGTGTCTGTGCGCAGGCGCATGCTGCGCAGAACGTCAGGATGGTGGTTATCTCTTTTCTCATGATGGTCTGTTTTCTTTATTGTCAATAGTCAGAATGTGCAGCCGATGGTCAGTGTGGCCGTGGTGCGGTCGCGACCCTCGCAGACGTCGTAGCTCACGTTGGCCTTGCGGTGTGCCATGGCGGCCTCGGCGTGGAGCCTGATGGGCGTGCCGGGCAGGATGAAGGCATAGCGCAGGGCGCCCCCCACCTGATACTGGGGTGCCGTCAGCCAGCGGTATTCGCGCATGAGGTAGGCATCCATCGAGGTCGGTGCCGTCTGCTTGTCGCTGGGGGCGGCGAAGGTCTGGTCCTCGCAGGGCTCGCCCGTGCCGTGGCGGAAGCGGGCGTCGAGCGTCGCCGACCAGACGCCGCTGCGCGTCGTGAGTCGTCGCGTGGCCGTCAGGAACGGCTCGCTGGTGGTCAGCCGTTGGCGGCGGTAGTAGGGGTAGACGTAGGCCGTCTGCTTGCGGTGCTGCCAGTCGAGGCCCGCCCGCAGGGTCCATGTGGGTGTCTCGCCATGGATGTCGAGGTCGGAGGTCAGGGCGACCGTGCCCTCCACCCACAGGCGGTTGGCCGTCTTGGTCGGGGTGAGGTAGGCGTAGTAGCTGGCGCCGGCGTCGTTGATGAGCTCGCGATAGTTGGCGCCGTCGTTCTCGAGGTTCTCGGCCTGCAGGCGGAGGTCGAGATGATGTCGCGACGCAGAAGCCTGCAGGGCCAGCCGGGCCACGTATTCATAGACATCGCTACGGTGGGTGGCGTAGGTGATGGTGTAGGGTGATTTCCTTCCATAGTAGCCGTGGCGGTGGGCATAGTCGAAGGCGTTGTAGAAGCTGAGCGTTGGGGAACCGACGTTGAGCTGCAGCCCGAGGCCGTGGTAGTCGCTGACGAGCGGCATCGAGCGGCTGCGGTCGGTGTAGCCGTTGGTGCCGAACTGCTCCAGCGGCCCCATGAAGGCGGCGTAGCTGATGAGCGACTGATAGACGCGGTCGCTCTTGCCGTAGGTGCTGAAGGTCAGGCTCTCCGTGTTGCGGTGGTACTGATAGTGGGCTCCCAGCTGCAGCCATGGCGCCAAGGGGGCATAGATGCTGGCGGTCAGCCGCATGTCCATGAGCTTGTTCTGATGGCGCAGGTCCTTGTATTTGGCATAGTTGGCGGCTGTGTAGTCGGCCCGCAGTCCTACGGCCAGGCCCCGCCAGAGGTCGGTGCCGACGGCCCCCGTGAGGCGGTAGACGTCGCGGTGCTTGCGCCCGAGGTTGTTGAGCGAGTCCTCAACGATGTCGAAGGGCAGGTGGGGCTGCGATGATAACGTAGCATACATGTTCGGCGTTGAGGGCGCCACGGCGGGCATGAAGGTCGAGCCGGCCATGTCGTTGCCGGCATAGTTGTCATAGCTCATGGCGCCGAATACGACGGTGCGGGGGCTGAGGCGGCGGAAGGCCTCGATGCCGGCGCGCAGCGTGAGGTCGTCGGGCGAGCCGTTGAAGTCGGTCAGGTGGCCGTTGCCTTTGGTCAGCCCAATGTTGGCCTCGGCGATGTCGTCAGCCTGGAATCGCACCAGCGCCGCAGCGTTGTCGGCCGTCAGCCACGCGTCGGCCTGCTTCACGAACCGATAGTCGCGAAGCAGCAGCGAGTCCTGGGCCTGGGCGTTCATGGTCACGGCCAGGAGACCGCAGATGATGGATGTCAGTCGCGGAGTGAGCATTTCTGGCGTTCGTGGAAGTCGCTGCTGGAGTCGTTCCAGTCTTGATATACGATGTGGGCGCCGCGACGGATGCTGGCCTCGGCGTCGATGCCGCTGGGGTCGCTGCCGAGGGCGTAGTCGTAGACGATAAGTCCCTGGTTCTCAGGCCGTGCCTCGGTTTCTTCCTGGTCGACGTTGCGATAGAGCGAGTGGCCCAGCTGGTTGGTCAGGTAGACGTAGCCGGCGTCGACGTCGGCCGTCAGTCGCTTCATGTTCTCCTCTTTCTTGCCCGCATTATAGATCTCGACGCCGTCGATGATCCATTCGGCCGGCACCTTCAGACAGGCGGTGATGGGCGACTGCGCCACACCAGGCGAATACCAGATGTTGTCGGCGTCGGTGGCATGTGCGCGGGGCGACGTGCCCTGCGGCTGATAGATGAACAGTGCGGGCGACGTGACGCTGAGGGGCCAGGCCGTGCCCTGTCCGTACTTGACGGCGCGGAGGTAGTGGCTCGTCGGGATGACGTCGGCCGGGGCGGGGTAGTAGTTGGTCTGGTTGTAGCCGCTCTCAGGGTCGTACATGCAGTAGTAGTCGGCGTTGGCGTAGTTGACTGACTGCGAGTAAGTCAGCGTGTTGTCGATGGCTCCCTGCACGTTGACGACGATCTGCTCGAAGGGCTCGATGACGAGCGAGCCGGGGTAGTACCAGATGCCGTTCTGAGCGGGCAGGAAGCCCTCGGCCTCGTAGACCAGCTCGCCTGTGGACGTATAGTTCTCGTTCTGCGAGTTGCTGTTGTATGGCGCACAGAAGGCGAAGCAGAGGTTGTTGGCCACGATCTGCTGCGGACAGTTGTTGTAGAGCACGATGCACTTGTCCTGATGGAAGTAGCCGCTGCCGTCGTCTTTCGGGCAGCCGCCGCAGTAGACCTCCTTGATGATGATCTGGTCGACGTTGCGGTCCTCGAGGGTGGGGGCGGCCTCCTCTGTGAAGCGGACGTCGGCGATGTCGGAGGTGAGCAGCTCCTGGCGTGTGCCGTCCGTCTTCTCGATGACCATCTTCCAGCCTTGGGCGCGCAGGCCGCTGGTCAGGACGGCAAGGACGATTGCGATGATGATTCTTTTCATTATTATTTCTTTTGTCGTTATTTCGTTATATCGTTATTCCGATATTTTCGTTATTCCGATATTTTCGTTATTCCGATATTTTCGTTATTCCGTTATTCCGTTATTTCGATATTCCGTTATTTCGTTATATCGTTATTTCGGAGGCTTTTATCTGACGATCCTCTTGCGCGACATCTTGAGCACGATGTCGGCTGTGTTGGCGCTGTCCGGGTCGGCTATGATCTGGCTGCGCACGCCGTTGTAGTTGTAGCGCCACCATGTGGCGCCTGTCGAGTCGATGAATTGTGAGGACGACGATGCCTCGTAGACGCCTGGCGTGACGACGAAGACGGTGCGGCCTGCCGCGTCGGTGGAGTCGACGAAGACGACGTCGCGGCCCAGTCCGCGCAGCTCTACGCGGGCGCCGGCATACGGGCCGGTGGAATTCTCGGGATAGACCAGTGTCACGGTGAGCTGGCAGAGGTCGAGCTGTTCGTCGTAGCTGCAGGCAGCGAGCAGGCACATTCCTATGATGATGTGTAAGATATGCTTCATAGCTTTAATCTGAGTGACAGTCCATAGTAGAAACTCGGAATATATCCGCTGTCGAAGAGCGACGTCTCGAGGTCGGTCTGCGAGGAGCGGATACGCCGCATGTTGTTGAAGAAGTTGTTGGCGTAGAACGAGAGGCTGATGTGGTCGCCGATCTCCTTCGTCACGCTCAGGTTGGCCGAGCAGTAGCGACTCAGGCGGTTGGGGTTCATCGTGTAGGCATAGTTCGAGCGGACGACGAGTTTCGACAGGTCGCTGTAGAGCGCGGCGTCGTTGTCGCGCGCCCATTGGAACCGCTCGGCGAAGGGCACCAGCTCGTCGGGATGCTCCCACGTCGTGTAGTATTCGGGATAGACCACGACGAACTTGTCGAGCTCCTCGCCCGTGTACGGCTCGCCGAAGTAGCCGCTCGGGTCGTCGTCGGGCAGGGCGTAGCCGCGCGGTCCGCTGCTCAGTGAGCTGAGCGAGCGTCGATAGTTGAGCAGCGACGTCTCCAGTCGCAGGGCGATGATCATGCGCAGGCTGGGCAGGTGGGTCGTCAGCGTGGCGTTCAGGTTGGCCTGACGGCTGAGCGAGCCGTTAGCCACGGAGGCGTTGGCCGTGGCGCCAGCCGAGGTGACGTTCGTGCCGCGATAGTAGCCCACGTACTGGTAGGGCTGTCCTGAGGCCGTGATGTTGCTCACGCCCAGCGGCACGTCGGCAAAGAGCACGTCGTCAGTGCCGCGATATTCGTAGTAGTTGCCGTCGAGGCGCAGCTGTGTGCGCAAGGCGCGTATCTGTGCAAAGTCGACGATCCATTCCAGTCCCCATCGCGTCAGCGGCGTCGCGTTGGCATAGTGCTGCTGCGTCGTCCAGGTGTGGCGCTCCGTGCCCGCCAGCTCCTGGCTGGGCCTCATGCCCGTGGCGTCGTGCATGGTGACGATGCCAGTCGTGTGGTCAATCGTGAAAGTGCGGTCGGCCACAGGTATGGCACTGCCCTGCACGTCCGTCTGCCCCGTATAGCGATAGGCGAAGGGTGTGTAGGTGCGCATGGAGAGATACGAGCGGTGGGTCGTGTGGCGGAAGGCGGAGAGCGAGACGTGCGTGCCCTTGACGGTCATCTCGAGGCCAAGGTCCGCCTGGTTCGTGTATTGCCACTTGAGGTCAGGGTTATACTCCGCCCGCATGGGGTAGACATGATAGGCATAGTAGGCGAGGTTGTCAGCCGTCGACGTGGAGGCAAACACCTGCAGGTCGCTGTACGACGGGGCGGGATAGAGCACCTGAAACGAGGGCAGCTTCGTGCTCTTGCCCCATCCGGCATGCACCTCGAGGTCGCTGACCCAGCGCTGGCGCTGCTGTCGCCAGAAGACGTAGCGGGCGTTGGCGCGTGGCGACAGCGAGGCCGTCGTGCCGTAGTCGCTGCCCGGGATGACGGTCATGTCGTGGCGCAGGCCTGCCGTCAGCTCGAACGATGCGCGCCGCGTGGTAGGTATGATCACCTTGTCCTCAGCATAGAGGGCCACATTGTGCATCGTCGGCAGCCGGTCGTAGCGATATTCGCGCCATGTAGGGGCCAGCCGGATGTCGTCGTAGTAGGTGCCGCGCCCGTTGTTGCGCGAGCCGCTGTACTGTGCGCCCGCCATCAGACGGTTGGTCATGTGGCCGAGCCGTCGCGTCCAGTCGGCCTTCAGTTTCACCTGCCAGCTCAGCGGCTTCGAGTCGCTGTAGCCCAGGACGTACCAGTAGCCGGTGGGGCCGAGGATGAGGTCAGTGAGCTGGGTGTCGGGCATATAATAGCCCTCCTCCGTGGCATGCAGGTAAGGCTGCGTGGAAGCGCTGCTGGCGTGGCTGTAGCTTTCCGAGCGGCGGTCGCTGTAGGCGATACTGGCCGACAGCTGCGCGTTGGTGATCCAGGGGTGGTTGAGCAGCCATTGCAGGTCGGCGTGGGCGCGCAGGGCGTTGTCGCGCACCTTCTGGTAGTCGTCGAGCTCATTGTCAGGGTCGGCCTCCGAATTGTATCCGCCCACATTGGCCGTCAGCCCCGCGCGGAGCGTCAGCGGCATCGACTCGCGACAGAAGATATTGGTGTAGTTCAGCGACAGGACGTTGCGCTGATAGGCCGTATGGGGCGAGGCAGCGTCGCTGAACGAGCGCGCATGCTCTATCGACGTGTTGAGCACGCCCGCGTGCTGTCCGAGCTCGAAGCCCTTGTTGAGCGCCACCTGGCGCGTGTGCTGGTTGAGCTTACCCTCGAAGATGAAGGGCGACTTGCCGCGACGCGTGTGCACCTTGACCACGCCGTTCGACAGGTCGCCGTATTCCACTGAGGCGATGCCCGCCACCACCTCCACGCTCTCGATGTCGGCCGTGCCGACGGTGCGCGTCGAGGCGCCCGTCGTCTCGCCCATCGCAGCGTTGTTGTCGAGCCGTTGGCCGTCGATCTCGATAGCCGTGCCAAAGGCCGCGTTGCCCTTTTCCTGCGAGCTGCTGCGCAGACTGAGCCGCTGGTCGCTCATCAGCGTCGGGTTCACCGTCTTGCCGCCAGGCAGCAGCGTGGCCACGTCGCTCAGGCTCAGCACCTGCTGCTGGTCGAGCGCCTGGCGGCCGATGGTGTAGCTCGTCGTCGCCTCGTCCTGCTTGCGGCGGGCCACGACGGTCACCTCGCTCAGCTTCAGGTTCTGCTGGCGGATGCGCAGCGTCAGGTTGGCGACGTCGCGACGGACGGTCATCGGCCACGCGCGCTTCTCGTAGCCCAGACACTGCACCGTCAGCGTCAGCTGTCCGCCCACGACGTTCCTGATGGCGAAGGCTCCCTTCCCGTCGCTGACGGCCCACTGTCCGCTCTCCTCGACGAGCAGCGAGGCATACTCGACGGGTTGTCCTGTGGCGTCGTCGACGACGTGGCCGGCCAGCAGGAATGATGTCTGCGCCCTGACGACGAGTGTGGCGCAGACTGTCAGTATGAGTGTGATATAGGTCCTTAGGCTATTCATAAAGCTCTTTGAGGCTGCAAAGTTACGCATTTTTCTGCAAATATCCAATACCTAATTGTGGGGATTCCAATTTTTTATTATATCACGAAGACACTTTTCTGTGCGGGAAGCCTGATGGCGCTGACGCTGCGGCAGATGCTGTCCTGACCTCATCATTTGTTATGAGTTTGGGGTGAAAGTGGGACTGGTTTCTTGGCTATGTCCTTCTTTTTTCGTACCTTTGCATTCCGTAAACATAAATAAGATGAGACAAAGACTGATGACACTACTGGTGCTGGCCTGCGCGTTGCACGTGTCGGCACAGACGCCGTTGCCCCAGGACCCTGAGGTGCGGACGGGCAAGCTGAAGAACGGAATGACCTACTACATCCGCCACAACGCTAAGGAGCCCGGACTGGCCGACTTCTACATCGCCCAGCGTGTGGGCTCCATCCAAGAGGAGCCGCGACAGAGGGGACTGGCCCACTTCCTGGAGCACATGGCCTTCAACGGGACGAAGAACTTCCCGGGCAAGGGGAAACGGCTGGGCATCGTGCCCTGGTGTGAGACCATCGGCGTGAAGTTCGGCGCCAACCTCAATGCCTACACCTCCGTTGAGCAGACCGTCTATCACATCGGCGCCGCCCCGCTGCGCCGCGAGGGCATCGTCGACTCGTGCCTGCTGGTGCTGCACGACTGGAGCCACTACCTGCTGCTCGAGGACACCGAGATCGACAAGGAGCGCGGCGTCATCCACGAGGAGTGGCGCACGCGGCGTGCCGGCCGGGCCGTTCAGCGGCTGATGGAGCAGGCCATGCCCAAGGTCTATCGGGGCACGAAGTATGAGGACTGCATGCCCATCGGCTCGATGGACGTGGTCGACAACTTTGCTTATCAGGACCTGCGCGACTATTATAATAAGTGGTATCGGCCCGACCTGCAGGCCATCATCGTCTTGGGCGACGTCGACGTCGACAAGATCGAGAAGAAGATCCGCAAGATGTTCTCGCCCATCCCCATGCCCAAGAATGCGGCACGGCGCGAATATTATCCCGTCGGCGACAACGAGCGGATGATCGTCGACATCGAGAAGGACAAGGAGCAGCCCATCGTGCTCTGCCACCTCTACATGAAGCGCGACGCCACGCCCGACGAGGCGAAGAACACGGAGGAATACCTGCGTGGCGGCTACGTCGACGGCCTCATCTCGTATATGCTCAACGACCGCCTCTCGGAGCTGAAACAGCAGGCCGTGCCACCCTTCCAGAGCGCCACGGGCCGCGCCTCCGACTTCTTCCTCAGCCGCACGAAGGAGGCCTTCTCGCTTTCCATCAGCTGCAAGCAGGAGAGCATCTTGGGCGGCATCATCGCGGCTGTGGCCGCCTGCGAGCGGGTGCGCCAGCAGGGCTTTACGCAAGCAGAGCTCACACGTGCCAAGGCGTTCCGCCTGAACCACGACGAGCGGAAGTGGAACGAGCGCAACGACCGCACCAACTCGCGGCTGGTGAGCCTCTGCGTGCAGCACTTCCTCGCGTGTGAACCTCTTATTAGTATTGACAAGCAGTGGGAGCTGACGCAGAAGTTCGACCGCGAGGTGACGCTCGAGGAGGTGAACGAGGCCGTGCGCCAATTGATCACCGACCAGAACCAGGTCTGCATCATGTATGCCCCCGACAAGGAGACCGTCGCCCTGCCCTCAGAACAGCAGATCGAGGACGTCATCCTCGCCACGCAGCGTCAGCAGTATGCACCCGTCGACGAGGCGGTCCCCGAGGGGGCCACCATGTCGCAATATGTAGACAGCCTCCTTCGCACCACTGTGCACGATGGTTCAGCCATCGTGACGGAACGCCCCTGGAAGCACGGCTTCACGGAGCTCGTGCTCAGCAACGGCATGCACGTCTATGTGCGCCAGACTGACTACAATGCCAACACCATCCAGCTGAAGATGAAGGCAGAGGGCGGCACCAGCGTCTACGGCGACGACGACATCCCCCAGTTCTCGCTCATCTCGAGCGGCGTCAGCGAGGGCGGCGTGGGCCGCTGGGACGCCACGGCCCTGCGCAAGCTGCTCACGGGCAAGAGTGTCCGCGTGCAGGCTCAGGTGGGGTCGCGCTCAAGGAGCATCACGGGCGGCGCCTCGATCAAGGACGCTGAGACAATGATGCAGCTCTGCTATCTCTACTTCACCCAGCCGCGTCGCGACAGCGTGGCCTTCGAGGGCTTCCGCAACCGCACCCACTCGTTCCTGACCAACCGCAACGCCTCGCCGCGCGTCGACTACAACGACTCCATCACGGCCATCCTCTACGGCCACCATCCGCGCCTCGAGCCCATGTCGCAGGAGCGGCTGGCCCGCGCCGACTACGACCGCATCCTCGACATCTACAAGGAGCGCTTCAGCAACGCCGCTGACTTCCAGACGGTTATCATCGGCAACATGTCGCTCGACGAGCTGCGCCCGATGATCGTCAAGTATCTGGCCACGCTGCCGGCACAGACTGAGGTGAGGCATCAGCCGCAGGTCATCCCCCAGATCGTCGCCCCGTCAGGCGTGCATGTATTCACGAAGAAGATGGCCACGCCGCTGGCCAACGTCAGCATCTACTATGCCGCCGACGTGGAGTTCTCGCCCAAGAACGACCTGGTGCTCGACTTCCTGAAGCGCACCCTCTCGATAGCCTACACTGACTCCGTGCGCGAGGAGAAGGGCGGCACGTATGGCGTCGGCGTGGAGTTCGATCTCGACAAGGACGATTCGCCCAACGCCGTGCTACGCATCTCGTATAACGCTGATCCTGAGCGCTATGAGGAGCTTAACCCCATCGTCTACAAGCAGCTTCAGACGATCGCCGACAAGGGTCCGGAGGCCATGTCGATGAGCAAGGTGCGCGAGTATTTGCTGAAGCAGTACGACCAGATGGCCATCACCAACGACTACTGGGACTACGTCGCATGGCATGAGCTCGACGATGAGGCCGACTTCGACGAAGGCTACTGCGACCTGGTGCGCGCCGTCACGCCGCAGGACGTCCAGCAGATGGCCCGCCTGCTCGTCAGCCGCGGCCGCTGCATCGAGGTGACCATGCTCTCGGAATAGACCCGGCCAACCATAAAAAACGAAGGACCGCTTCTCGTGCAGAGAAGCGGTCCTTCGTTGGTGTCAAAGCGGTCCTTTGTTGATAAAGAAGCGGTCCTTTGTTTCAGCCCTCAGGGCACCCCTTCGATGGCCCTCTTAGAAAGGCAGGTCGTCAGCGGCATTCTCAGCTGCAGGCTCCTGTGCGGGAGGGAACGGCGAGGCAGCTGGCTGAGGAGCAGCAGGCTGCTGCGGGGGGAAGGGCGATGCGCCAGGAGCGACCGTCGTGGCCTGCGGCACCGACTGTGCCACCTGTCCGCGGAGGATGTTGAAAGCGCGAATATCGTTGAACCAACGGCCGTTGTACTCGTGGGCGTCGATGTCGAACTGAACGGTGACCTCCTCGCCGGCCTGTATGTTGAACTGCTTGATGCGGTCTTCGCCGAAGATGCGGAACAGCATCTTGCGAGGATATTGGCCCGGCACCTCGATAACGTAATCCTGACTCATCCACGGATTGCCCGTGCGTCCCGATACTCCACTCTGTGCAGGGAGTATGGCAATGATTTTTCCTGTTAAATCCATATTCTTGTTTGTTATTATTGATTGTTTTTTGCAAAATCGCTGGCGAAATTACTAAAAATAGTTTGAAAACACGAAAAATTTCGAGATATTTTTGTTACTGACATACTTTTTTTGTATTTTTGTACTCCAAATCAAGAATTCTAAAACCTATAGACCAATATGAGATTTACCGTATCAAGCACAGCACTGAGCAGCCGACTGGTCGCTCTGTCGAGAGTTATCAACAGCAAAAACTCGTTGCCCATCCTGGGTGATTTCCTATTTGAAGTCGTCGACGGACGTCTCGACCTGACCGCATCCGACAGCGAGGTGATGATGAAAACATCGATTGAGCTCAACGAGAACGATGGCAACGGGCGCTTCTGCGTGGGCAACCACGACCTGCTGGAGGCCGTCAAGGGCATCAGCGAGCAGCCCATCAGCTTCGACGTCGACCAGAGCGCCAACATCGCCAAGATCGGCTATCAGAACGGTATGTTCTCCCTCCCCGTAGAGAATGCCGACGAGTTCCCCCAGCCGCAGCAGATCGGCGAGGGTGCCACCGTCATCAATATCGCCACCTCGGTGCTGGCCGAGAATATCAACCGCTCGCTCTTCGCAACGGCTCAGGACGAGCTGCGCCCCGTGATGAACGGCATCTACTTCGACCTGACGCCTGAGCACCTGGCCATCGTGGCCAGCGACGGCCACAAGCTGGTGCGCAACAAGGTGCTCAGCATCCGCAGCGACCAGCCCGCAGCCTTCATCCTGCCGAAGAAGCCGGCCACGCTGCTCAAGGGCGTGCTGGGCAAGCAGGGTGGCGACGTCACGATCAGCTTCGACGACCGCAATGCCGAGATCAGCTATGAGGAGGGCGTCATCATCTGCCGCCTCATCGAGGGCCGCTATCCTAACTATAACTCCGTCATCCCGCAGAGCAACCCCAACCAGCTGACCGTCGACCGCCTCGGACTGCTGGCCGCACTGCGCCGCGTGCAGCCCTTCTCGAACGACTCGAGCAACCTCATCCGATTCCACGTGGAGAACGGCACCCTGCAGCTCGACGCTGAGGACTACGACTTCTCCAAGACCGCCACAGAGCGCATGTCGTGCGACTACAACGGCATGCCGATGAGCATCGGCTTCAAGGGCTCCTCGTTCATCGACATCCTCAGCAACTTCGACTGCGAGCAGGTGATCATCCAGTTGGCCGACCCCAGCCGTGCAGGCCTCGTCGTGCCCTCGGAGCAGCCTGAGAACCAGGACGTGCTGATGCTGATGATGCCCATGCTGATTAACGACTAAAGGACAACAATGAAACTCAACCTCAAGAAACCGCTGGTCGTCTTCGATTTGGAGACGACCGGTCTTGATTTGGTGAAGGACCGAATCATTCAGATATCATATATTAAGGTGATGCCCACGGGCGAGGAAGAGCGTGGCAACTATATCGTCAACCCTGAGCGCCACATCGCTCAGGAGATCACCGACCTGACGGGCATCTCGGATGACGACGTCAAGGACAAGCCGACGTTCAAGCAGCTTGCGCAACAGCTCAACGAGAAGTTCACGGGGTGCGACTTTGCTGGCTTCAACTCCAACCACTTCGACATCCCCCTGCTGGCTGAGGAGTTCCTCCGTGCCGGCATCGACTTCGACTTCTCGAAGTGCAGGCTCATTGACGCGCAGACCATCTTCCACAAGATGGAGCGGCGCAACCTGGCCGCGGCCTATAAGTTCTACTGCGGACGCAAGATGGAGGACGACTTCGAGGCCCACCGCGCCGACCAGGACACGGAGGCCACCTATCGCGTGCTGATGGCCGAACTGGACCACTATGCGCCTGGCGCTCAGCCCGATGAGCCGGAGAAGGTGCTCGAGAACGACATGGACTTCCTGGCCGATTTCTCCAAGGTGAACCGCAATGTCGACTTCGCCGGACGCATCGTCTGGGGTGAGGCCAAGGACGCCAAGGGCCAGGTCATCGTCGACGCCCAGGGCAACCCCGTCATGACGGAATACTTCAACTTCGGCAAGCATAAGGGCAAGCCCGTGGCCGAGGTGCTCCGCTTCGACTCCGGCTACTATGCCTGGATCCTGGGGGGCGACTTCACGTATAACACCAAGCAGGTGCTCACACGCATCCGTCTGCGTGAGGCACAGAAACTGAAAGGATAAGCGCCTATGCTGAAAGGAAAAAAGATTGTGCTGGGCATCACGGGCTCCATAGCTGCCTACAAGTCGTGTCTCATCATCCGCGAACTGGTCAGACGGGGCGCTGAGGTGCAGGTGGTCATCACGCCTGCGGGCAAGGAGTTCATCACGCCCATCACGCTCTCGGCCTTGACGCAGAAGCCCGTCATCAGCGACTTCTTCTCGCAGCGCGACGGCACGTGGCACTCGCATGTGACGCTGGGCCTCTGGGCCGACGCCATGCTCATCGCACCCTGCACGGCCGCCACGCTGGGCAAGATGGCCACGGGCGTGGCCGACAATATGCTCATCACGACCTACCTGTCGATGAAGGCGCCTGTCTTCGTGGCACCGGCCATGGACCTCGACATGTATGCCCATCCCACGACGCAGCAGAATCTCGACCGCCTGCGCTCCTTCGGCAATCATATCATTGAGCCGGCGACGGGCTTCCTGGCCAGCGGGCTGGAGGGCAAGGGCCGCATGGAGGATCCTGAGCGCATCGTGGACTGCCTTGATCTGTTCTTTGAGGAAAAGGACCTGGCCGGTAAGCGCATCATGATCACGGCAGGGCCCACCTACGAGAAAATAGACCCTGTGCGCTTCATCGGCAACTATTCCAGCGGCAAGATGGGCTTCGCCCTGGCTGACGAGTGTGCCCGTCGCGGTGCTGACGTGACGCTGATTGCGGGGCCGGTCAATGTACAATGTAAAATGAATAATGTACAATGTACAATGGCTGACGGGCAATGTCCAATAGGGAAGGTGACGAGGATTGACGTGGAAAGCTGCCTGCAGATGCGCGATGCGGCCGTTGAGGCCTTCCCGCAGGCTGATGCCGCCATTCTCTGTGCAGCCGTCGCCGACTTCCGCCCGTCGGAGGTGGCCGACCAGAAGATAAAGAGGGTGGGGGATGAGCTCGACATCCACCTGGTGCCCAATCCCGACATCGCGGCCGAGCTGGGCGGAATGAAGCGCGGGGACCAGACGATGGTCGGCTTCGCGCTGGAGACGAACGACGAGCTGACCAATGCCGAGAAGAAACTCCAGAAGAAGAACCTCGACTTCATCGTCCTCAACTCGCTGCGCAACAAGGGCACCTGCTTCAAGAGCGACGACAACCAGATCTCGATTATCTCACACGAAGGCCGGAAGGACTTTGAGAAGAAAAGTAAGCGAGACGTGGCACGTGATATTATTGACGAACTAAGCAAACGACTATGAAGCGACTACTGATCATGCTCGTGAGCCTCCTCACGATGGGCGTCCAGCTGAATGCCCAGGAACTGCAGGTGAAGATCAACATCAACCACCAGCAGGTGCAGGGCACGGACGCTTCGGTGTTCGAGAACCTACAGCAGACGCTTGAGCAGTTTATGAACGAGCGGCAATGGACGGCCCTGCAGTTTCAGGAGAACGAGCGCATACAGTGTTCGTTCAACATCACGGTGTCGAAGTATGAAGCTTCAGAGAATAAGTTCACCTGCACGGCCATGATCCAGGCCAACCGCCCCGTCTATAACTCGGCCTACACGACCACCTTGTATAATAACCGCGACAAGAACTTCGACTTCGAGTTCACGCAGTTCGACCAGCTCAACTTCAATGAGGAAGTCATTGACAACCAGCTCATAGCGCTCTTTGCCTATTATGCCTACCTCATCATCGGCCTCGATCTTGACAGCTTCTCGCCTATGGGCGGGACTGACGTGCTGCAGCGCTGCATGCTGTTGGTCAATAATGCGCAGGACCTTGGTTTCCCCGGATGGAAGTCGTTTGAGGACTCGCGCAACCGCTTCGCCATCATCAATGACTATCTGGATGAGGCCATGAAGCCCTTCCGCCAGTTGCAATACGACTATTATCGGCAGGGGCTTGACGAGATGGCGCAGAACGTCGAGCGCGGACGCACCAATGTGACCACCGCCCTCGAGGCCGGACTCAAGAAGGCGCATGAGGAGAAACCGCTGAGCCTGCTGCCGCAGATATGGACAGACTACAAGAAGGACGAGCTGTCCAACATCTATAAAGGTAAGGGAACCCAGAAAGAGAAAGAATCCGTCTACGAAATACTGATGAGCATCAATGCCTCGCAGAGCAATACGTGGGACAAGATCAAACAATAAAAAAAAACACCTCCGCACACTTGTCGGGGGTGTTTTTTTTCTGATTACTTGCTCACTTCGTTTTCCTCCTGCATGTCGATGAACTGGCGCTTCTGATCGTAGAATTCATATTGCAGAAAGGCCATCTTCTGGCTGGGCACAATACGGATGCCCAGGCCGTACTTCAGCTGCCAGCGCCGTTTTAGTGAGACGACGCCCTGGTTGATGTAGGCAGCGACGTAGGGGTGGACGTGGAGGCTGAAACGCTTGATCCCGATCTTGTTGACCAGGCGGTCAATCTTGCTCTCGAGTTGGTCGGTGAAGAGGATGCTCGACTTGATCTTGCCGGTGCCGTGACACGTGGGGCAGCTTTCCTCGACAGCGACGTCCATGGCGGGACGCACGCGCTGGCGGGTGATCTGCATCAGTCCGAACTTGCTGAGCGGCAGTATGTTGTGGCGTGCACGGTCCTTCTTCATGTTTTCGCACATACGCTCATACAGCAGCTGGCGGTCTTCGGCCAGGTTCATGTCGATGAAGTCGACGACGATGATGCCGCCCATATCGCGCAGACGCAACTGGCGGGCCAGCTCGTCGGCAGCGCCGAGGTTGGTTTCCAGGGCGTTGGCTTCCTGTCCGTTTTCTTTTTTAATACGTGTACCACTGTTCACGTCGACCACATGCATCGCTTCGGTATGCTCGATGATGAGGTAGGCGCCCCGCTTGTAGTTGACGGTACGTCCGAAGCCTGACTTGAGCTGCTTCGTGACGTTGAAGTTGTCGAAGATGGGAACGGTGCCTTTGTAGAGTTTCACGATCTCGGCCTTTTCAGGGGCAATCATCGATACATAGTCGTGAATCTGGTTGAAGATGTCGGCATCGTTCACGTGAATACCGTCGTAGGTGGGGTTGAAGAGGTCGCGTAGCAGGGCGACGGCGCGTGTCTGTTCCTCGAAGACGAGCTGTGGGCGCTCAGTGGTCTTTTGGGTCTTGGTGATGGTGTCTTCCCATCGTTTCAGCAGTGTCTTGAGCTCCTGGTCGAGCTCGGCTGCCCGTTTGCCCTCAGCCACGGTGCGCACGATGACGCCGAAATTCTTCGGCTTCATGCTCTGCACAAGCTGTTTGAGTCGGCTGCGCTCTTCGCCGCGTTTGATTTTGCTGGATACGGATACTTTATCGCCGAAGGGGATGAGCACCATGTAGCGGCCGGCAAAGCTCAGTTCGCACGTCAGTCGCGGGCCCTTCGTGTTGATGGGCTCCTTGACGACCTGCACCATGACTTCCTGTCCGACCTTCAGCACGTTCTGTATGCTGCCGTCCTTGGGCAGGTCGGGCTGGTGGGTGGCTTTCTGGATGGGATAAAGTTTCTTTCGATCGCTGGTTACCTGCTTGAGGTATTTCTCGTAAGAGCTGAATTGAAGACCTAAATCAAGATAATGCAGGAAAGCGTCTTTCTCGCTTCCGACGTCGACGAAGCAAGCGTTGAGTCCGGGCATGAGCTTGCGCACCTTGCCCACGTAGATGTTGCCCACGGCGAACGAGGCTTCGCGCCTTTCGTTCTGATATTCCACGAGGCTCTTGTCTTCAAGCAGCGCGATGGAGATATCTTTGGGCTGGACATCGATGATTACTTCGCTTGTCATTCTTCTCTGTTTTTTCTTGCTTTAAGTAATGCTTTTAAAGAAAGGGGTGCACCGTGAACGCCCTGCTCAACATTGTTTTCTTGAGCCTCGCCCGAAGTACACTCCTTTCATTCTTTTTTTGTTTAGACAGACATGGTCTTGTCGACGAGCTTACTTGCTCTTATGTCTGTTCTTGCGCAGTCTCTTCTTGCGCTTGTGGGTTGCCATCTTGTGGCCCTTCTTCTTTTTTCCGTTTGGCATAGTTGTTTAAATTGATTATGTGTTTAAAATAAATGTATGGTTGTGCTTATTCGTCGGCCTCAGGCTGCACCTCTTTGCCGTCCATGCGGTCAATGAAGCTCTTGGCGGGCTTGAAGGCGGGCAGGTCGTGAGCCTCGATGACGAGGGTGGTGTTCTTCGAGATGTTGCGTGCGGTCTTTTGTGCACGATGCTTGACGATGAAGCTGCCGAAGCCACGCAGGTAGACGTTCTCTTTCTGGTCAGCGAGGCTTTTGCGGATTTCCTCCATGAAGGCCTCTACGGTGATGGCCACTTCTTTTGGTGCAATGCCTGTCTGAGCGGCTATTGCCTTGACTATTTCTGCTTTAGTCATGATGCTTTCTCTTGGTTGATTTTGTTATACTTCTCAATTTCGGACTGCAAAGATACTCATTTTCAACGAGATAAGGAAATTTTTTTTGTCTTTTTTCGAAAAAAAGTTCATTTTTGCCTTAACTACGCTGTTCGAAATAGGTTGTCAGTTCGTCTCTGGCGCTCGAACTCTCGTTGGTGAGGTCGCGGATGATGCGTCCTTTTTCTAGGAGCGCGATGCGTGTTGAGATGTCGACGGTGTGCTGCAGGTTGTGACTGCTGATGAGGATCGTTGCTTGTGTCTGGCGTGCATAATCTGTGATGATGCGCTTCAGTATGTTCTGGCTTGAGGGGTCGAGGAAGTTGAACGGCTCGTCGAGAATGACCAGGCGCGGCCGTCGGAGCAGTGCCGACATGATGCCAACTTTCTGCTTGTTGCCAGCCGACAGGTTGCGGATGAGCTTCTTCTGTCCGAACACCTCGCCGCCGTCGAACGACTCGAATTCCTTCAGCCGTTCGTCGACGATGTCCTGAGGCAGTCCGCTGATTTTCCCGAGGAACGCGAAGTACTCCTCGGGCGTGAGGAAGTCGATGAGGAATCCCTCGTCGATATAGGCGCTGGTGCTTGCCTTCCAGTCCTCGCTCAGGGCGGGGTTAATGCCGTCGAGCTCCACCATGCCCTCATCGGGCTTCAGCAGGTCGAGCATCATTCGGAAGAGTGTGGTCTTGCCCGCGCCGTTGTTACCCACGAGTCCGAGTACGTCGCCGTCGTTGATCGTAAACGACGGAATGTCGCAGGCAACGGTCTCGCCGAACTGCTTCTTGAGGTTTGTTATGTTTATCATAACTATGAACTATTAACTCAATCAGAACTATGAACTCCGAACTTATACCAGTCCTCGCCCGTGGCAGTTCTTGAACTTCTTGCCGGAGCCGCAGGGGCAGGGGTCGTTGCGGCCGGGCAGCTTGTCCTTCACGATGGGTGCCTGCGGCTGGCGGGCACGCGTGTCGTGCTGGGCGGCAGCCTGCTGGTTGCGGTCGACGAGCTGCTCTTCGGGCTGTGTGCTCTGCTTGTTCTCGGTGTACTGCTGGCGGTTGGTGTGCTCCTCGGGAGCAGCCTCGCGCACCTCCTGCTGCTCCAGCTGCGGGATGGCGGCACGCGTCAGGACCGACGTCACCTTATTATACATCTCGTTGATCATCGTGTCCCAAATCTTGGCGCTCTCAAGCTTGAAGATGAGCAGCGGGTCCTTCTGCTCGTAGCTGGCGTTCTGCACCGAGTGGCGCAGCTCGTCGAGCTCGCGCAGGTTCTCCTTCCACGAGTCGTCGATGGTGTGGAGCAGGATCTGCTTCTCAAACTCCTTGACGACCGACTTGCACTCCGTGTCGTAGGCCTCCTTCAGGTTGCAGGCAATGTTGTACATGCGGCGGCCGTCGGTGATGGGCACCATGATGCGCTCGTACATCATGCCTTGGGTCTCGTAGACCTGCTTGATGACGGGCCATGCCGTCTCGCAGATGCGATCCATCTTGCGCTCGAAGGCTCCGAGCGTCGACTGGAAGGCTTCTTCGGCCAGCTGGTCGTGCTTCTTGTTGGCAAACTCCTCCTCCGAGAAAGGCACCTCGGTGGCAAACAGGCGGACGAATTCCTCCTTGCAGCCCTCGTAGTCGTTGCGCTCGATGACGGTCGAGACGCGGTCCCACAGCGTGTTGGCGATGTCCATGCCGATGCGCTCACCCATGAGTGCGTGGCGGCGCTTCTCGTAGATGACCGTACGCTGCTTGTTCATCACGTCGTCGTATTCCAGCAGGCGCTTACGGATGCCGAAGTTGTTCTCCTCGACCTTGCGCTGGGCGCGCTCAATCTGCTTGGTGATCATCGAGCTCTCGATCAGGTCGCCCTCCTTGAAGCCGAGCTTGTCCATCATCGAGGCGATGCGCTCCGAACCGAACAGACGCATCAGCTTGTCCTCGAGCGAGACGAAGAACACCGACGAACCCGGGTCGCCCTGACGGCCGGAACGTCCGCGGAGCTGGCGGTCGACGCGGCGGCTCTCGTGGCGCTCAGTGCCGATGATGGCGAGACCGCCGGCGGCGCGCACCTCGGGCGACAGCTTGATATCCGTACCACGACCGGCCATGTTGGTGGCGATGGTGACGGCACCCAGTCCGTTGGTCGACTGTCCGGCCAGTGCCACGATGTCGGCCTCCTTCTGGTGCAGCTTGGCGTTCAGCACCTGGTGGGGGATGCCCTCGCGCTTGCCTGTCTCCGGATCGACGTACATGTCGAGCATGCGCGACAGCAGCTCAGAAATCTCCACCGACGTCGTACCGATCAGCGTCGGGCGGCCGGCCTTGCGCATCTTGACCACCTCCTCGATGACGGCGCGATACTTCTCGCGGGCCGTCTTGTAGACGCGGTCGTCCATGTCGTTGCGGGCCACGGGACGGTTGGTCGGGATCTCGACGACGTCGAGCTTATAGATGTCCCAGAACTCGCCGGCCTCGGTCGAGGCCGTACCCGTCATGCCGGCCAGCTTGTGATACATGCGGAAATAGTTCTGCAGAGTGATCGTGGCGAAGGTCTGCGTGGCGGCTTCCACCTTGACGTGCTCCTTGGCCTCGACGGCCTGGTGCAGTCCGTCGCTCCAGCGGCGGCCCTCCATGATACGTCCGGTCTGCTCGTCGACGATCTTCACCTCGCCGTCGATGACGACGTATTCGTCGTCCTTGTTGAACATGGTGTAGGCCTTGAGCAGCTGCTGCAGGGTGTGCACGCGCTCTGACTGCGTGGCGTAGTGGCTCATGAGGTCGTCCTTGCGGTTGACGCGCTCCTCGTCGGTGAGCCCCGGCTCGGCAGCCAGTGCCGACAGCTGTGAGGTGATGTCGGGCAGGACGAAGAGCTGGTCGTCCTTCACCTGGTCGGCCAGCCAGGCCGTACCCTTATCTGTCAGGTCGCATGAGTTCAGTTTCTCGTCGACGACGAAATAGAGCGGAGCGACGCACTCCGGCATGCGGCGGTTGTTGTTCTCCATGTAGATCTCCTCGGTCTTGAGCATGCCGGCCTTGATGCCCTCCTCTGAGAGGTACTTGATGAGCGGCTTGTTCTTCGGCAGCGACTTGTGAGAGCGGTAGAGCGAGAGGAAGCCCTCGTCGAGCAGCTCCTGACCCTCCTTCTTCTTGCCTTCGTCGACGAGGCGCTGGCCCTCGGTGATCTTCTGCTTGGCGTCGGCCAGGAACTCGGTGGCCAGCTTGCGCTGCACGCCGACCAGCTTCTCCACGAGCGGCTGATACTCCTCGAACATCTGCACCTCGCCCTTGGGCACCGGTCCGCTGATGATGAGCGGCGTGCGGGCATCGTCGATGAGCACCGAGTCGACCTCGTCGACGATGGCATAGTTGTGGGCGCGCTGCACGAGGTCGGCAGGCGAGATGGCCATGTTGTCGCGCAGGTAGTCGAAGCCGAACTCATTGTTCGTGCCGAACGTGATGTCGGCCTGGTAGGCACGGCGGCGTGCGGGCGAGTTGGGCTGATGCTTGTCGATGCAGTCGACGGAGAGTCCGTGGAACATGTAGAGCGGGCCCATCCACTCGGAGTCGCGCTTGGCCAGATAGTCGTTGACCGTGACCACGTGGACACCGTTGCCGGTCAGGGCGTTGAGGAAGACGGGCAGCGTGGCGACGAGCGTCTTACCTTCACCCGTTGCCATCTCGGCGATCTTGCCCTGATGCAGGACGACGCCGCCGAAGAGCTGCACGTCGTAGTGCACCATCTCCCACTTCAGGTCGTTGCCGCCGGCTGTCCAGTGGTTGTGATAGTAGGCCTTGTCGCCGTCGATGGTGATGAAGTCCTTGCGGGGGTCGCCGGCCAGCTCGCGGTCGAAGTCGTTGGCCGTGACGACCGTCTCCTCGTTCTGGGCGAAGCGGCGGGCCGTCTCCTTGACGATGGCGTAGACCTCGGGCATCACCTCGTTGAGGGCCTCCTCATACTTCTCGAGGGCCTCCTTCTCCAGTTTGTCGATGTGTGCGAAGATGTCGGCGCGCTCGTCGAGCGGCGTCTCCTCGATGGTGGCCTTCAGCTGCTCTATCTCGGCTTTCTCCTTGGTGGCAGCGGCCTGTACCTGACGTCGGATCTCCTGCGTGCGGGCACGCAGGGCGTCGTTGTCGAGCACTTCCACCTTGGGCGTCATCTTCTTCACCTCCTCGACGAAGGGCTGAATCAGGCGCATGTCGCGCGATGACTTGTCGCCGAACAACGACTTTAGAAACTTGTTGAAATTCATTGTTTTATCTTATTTATTTTTATTGCTTACTGAAATTGCGTGCAAAGTTAGTGATTTTTTTGCTCATATCGGCATGTTTCACTCATATTTTGCTATTTTTTAGCCTTTCGGGCGTGGGGCGATTAGCGCTGGGAATTGCGAATTTTGTTGACATCGCGCCCCCTCGAAGGCAGAGAAGCGGTGCTTTGAGCCTCGAGAAGCGGTGCTTTTCGATTCGAAAAGCGGCACTTCTTTCATCGAGAAGCGGCACTTCTTTTCAGACGTATGAACAAACTTCTGATTGTCAGGCGTTTGCGATTATTTGACAAAAGATGCTGAATTTTGTTTACATTTTCATCCTTCAGAAGAGCGGCTCCGACGTGCACGCATTGGGGGCCCGGATGCGGATGCAGCGTGCGATGGTGGGGGCGATGCGGCAGGTGCTGACAGGCGTGTCGATGCGCTGTGGGGCGGTGCCGGCGCCAAAGATGAAAATGGGGAATTGGGTGTAGCTCGTCGTGGGCTGTTCGCTCTCCTGCGTGTCCTCGGTGAGGATGCGCCATCCGGGAGCTGTCTCGACGACGACGTCGCCACAGCGCTCGGGGTTGTATCCGTTGCGGATCTTCTGGATCTGCTCAGCCTGGCCGGTGAGCAGCTGCAAGGAGGTGTAGACGTTGCGCACGCCGGCCATCATGGCCAGCATCTCCTGGGCGCGGCTGGTGGCCTCGCTGATGCTGATGCGCTTGGTCTCGAAGAGCTTGTGGTTGAGGAAGAACTGGTTGCGGAAGGTCGTCTCGACGTAGTTGCCCTGTCCGTAGAGGGCGCCGAAGTACATGTTAAGCAGTCCGGCCGTGCGGCTCATGTAGAAGGTGCCTGTCGGCACGCGGTATTTGGCATAGTCAGCCGGCTGCTCGTCCGTATAGCCCGTGCTGGTCAGGACGAAGAGGACGTTGTCGAGCCCGATGTTCTGCTCGGCATAGATGATGAGGCGCTCGAGCTCGCGGTCCAGCCGGACGTAGGTGTCGAGCAGCTCCATCTGACAATTTGTCAGTGCCTGGTGGTTGAAGCTGCCTGCATAGTAGGTCAGGCAGAGCAGGTCGGTCACGCGGTCGCCGCCCATGCCCGTGTTGGCGATGCAGTGGGTGGCCAGGTCGGTGACGTCGGCGTTCACCAGTCCGCTGGTCTTGTATTCGCCGAACCGGCGCTGGCCCGTAAACTTGTGCTTGAAGGGTTTCGACTGCTCATTGGTCTGCACGAAGTAGTCGAAGCTGCCCACCATGACGTTGGCCGGCTCCCATGTCGAGTTCTCGATCTTCATGTTGGGAGCCCGCAGCCCGTTGTAGGCATAGACCCACTGGGGCAGGGTGGGGAAGTAGTATTGCGACGAGCACCACTGCCCGTAGCTGTCGTCGATCCAGAAGACGCCGTCGGCAGCATGGCCGCCGGCCAGCACGGCCGCGTCGCGGAAGGGCGCGATGCTGTAGACGTGGCCGCCGCCGTTCGTGGCCACCTTCAGCTCGTCGGCAATGGTCGATGTGGAGATGCCCAGGGGCGAGGCTGTCTCGTCAGTGAAAAGTCCCGGGTTCTTGGCGTCGTCGACGCAGCCGATGGGTCGCAGCGTCTCGCGGTTGAGCCATCGCGCGCCCACGATGCTATTATAATATGGAGTGACACCCGTCGACAGGGCCGCGACGGCCGAGGCGCGGTCGATGGGCGCAAAGGGGTAGGTGCCGTTGACGTAGACGTGGCCCTGGCTGAGCAGGCGCTTGAATCCGCCCTCGGTGTAGAGCGGTGCGAAGGCCTCCAGATAGTCGCTGCGCAGCTGGTCGATAGCGATGCTGATGACCAGCCTCGGGGCGTCCTTGCGCGGCGAGGTCTGGGCGATGGCTTCTGCGTTCACGCCGAGAAGGGCCAAGAGGGTGATATAAATGTACTTATTTGTCATTGTAGCGATGGCTCAGTATTCGTAATAGCAAACATAATGCCAAAATCTCCATGCCCTCGGCATAGTCCTGCCAGATGGCCCCGATGAAGAACAGGATGATGCCGACCGTCAGCACGCCCCACCAGCACGTGGGCCGGCGGCGCAGGACTGAGGGCAGGAAGAACAGGGGCAGGGGGTTGAGCAGGAAGATGAGCAGGTTGGTGCTCGTCGTGGGATGCTGGGAGAAGAACATGACGAAGATGATCGTGCCGCTCAGCCCCTGCAGCAGCATCAGCAGGGCGTCCCATAGGCGGAAGGTGCGCTTCCGGCGCCACTCCATAAAAGCTATCAGGCACGACACGGCGAGCAGCACGACGGCGCACTGCATGGGCGTCAGCGGAAACTCCTGCTCGACAATCTGCACCCCCGGCTCCACCAGCGTGCGCTTGTGGCTGACCAGCGGCCGGCGGCCCTCGGCGCTGACGATGGTGGCCTGGTCGAAGTCGGCCATAAGGTATTCGGGCAGGAATTCCTGCTGGCGCATCGTCGTCTTCATGTCGGCCTTGACGCCCAGCAGCATGTCGTTGCCGAAGCGGGCCCAGGGGTGGCCCGCGGTGTGGTCGTGGATGAGCTGGCGGTAGGTCGGCCTGTCGCCCGTGCGCTCCGCATAGTCGACGGTGCCGCTGATGCAGCGCTCGATGACGTCGCGCGGACGCGTGGAACAGTTGTCGTAGAAGTAGTTGTAGCGATAGACCCTGTTCTCCGGACGGAGGTTCTCGGCCAGAGCCTCGACGACGCGCTGTTTCTCCTCTGAGGTCAGGTTGAGCACCTGCTCAGTGACCTGGCTGCCCCATTTGCGATAGTAGTCGCAGAAGGGCTGCGTGGGGGCGACGCCCAGCTCGTAGTCGGTCAGTCCGAAGACGAAGCGCAGGACGAAGTGGGGCTTCTTGAAGTTGAAGATGCCGTAGTTGAAGACGACGTCCTCGCCCGTGCGCAGGTTGCGGTAGCGCAGGGCCGAATGTCCGTAGAGACTGTAGACCTCCTCGTGCGGCGAACACGTGATGAGCCCTATCTCGATGCTGTCAGCGGGCGCCGCCGGCTGTGCGCTGAGCGGCGTTGAAAAAAAGACGACCAACCCTAAAAAAGCCAGTCGGAGAGTCCTAAAAATGTTTTCGAAACGTTTCACGATGCAAAATTAAGCTATATTTTCGACTTTCAGTGCGTTTAGTTCGATTTTTTTTAATAATTTTGCACGCTGAACATTAAACGTGACATGAACAGAAGCATCTTTACAGGCATTCTTGCGGTTCTAGCAACCGTGGCTGCCTTTGCCCAGAGCGGCACTAACTCTCCCTATAGTCAGTATGGCATCGGATTGCTGACCGACCAGTCGCAGGGGTTCAACCGCGGCATGAACGGCGTGGGCCTCGGCCTGCGGCGCGGCAACGTGGTGAACACGCTGAACCCTGCATCCTACTCGGCCGTCGACTCGCTGACGATGATTTTCGACGTGGGGCTGTCGGGCCAGATGACCAACTTCAAGGAGGGCTCGACGCGCGTCAATGCCAGCAATGCCGACTTTGAGTATTTTGCCAGTACGTTCCGCCTGCGCCGCCATGTGGGCATGAGCTTCGGACTGCTGCCTTACTCCAATGTCGGCTATGAATACTCGACGTCGACCTATCTCGATGCTACCAACGGCACCATTGCCGAGAGCTATTCGGGCAGCGGAGGCCTGCATCAGGCCTTCCTCGGCATCGGATGGCGCGTGATGAAGCCCTTGTCGGTGGGTGTCAATGTGGCTTACCTATGGGGCACGCTCAACCGCTCGGTGTCGAGTGGCGCCACGACGACGATCAACTCGCTCTCGAAAGTCTATAAGACGACGGTCAACAACTACGATCTGGAGTTCGGGCTGCAGTGGAACCAGCCGCTGGGCAAGAAAGACGATGTCACGCTGGGTGCCACCGTCGGCATCGGCCATAAGCTGGGGGCCGACCCCACCTGTGAGATCATTAACAACAACTCGACGGTCAGCGAGAGCGACACCACCAGCCTCGTGGCCCACAACGGGCTGTCGCTGCCCATGACCTATGGCCTCGGCGTGGCCTGGAACCACAATGAGAAGTGGGTGGTCGCGGCCGACTTCACCATGCAGCAGTGGGGCAGCGTCGACCTGCCGGCCTATGACTCGCAGACCAATACCTACGCCCAGCGGTCGGGCCTGACGATGGACCGCTATAAGGTGAACCTGGGTGCCGACTACGTGCCGGCAGCCATGAGCCGGCGGCTCGTCGACCGCATCCACTATCGCTTCGGTGCCGGCTATGCCACACCTTATTATAAAATAAATGGGAAGGACGGCCCAAAAGAGCTGAGCGTCTCGGCCGGCCTTGGCATACCCCTGCAGAATGCCTGGAGCAACCGCTCGGTGCTCAACATCAGTGCGCAGTGGGCCCGTACGTCGGCCAAGGACCTGATCGTCGAGAATACCTTCCGGATCAATATCGGCCTGACGTTCAATGAGCGTTGGTTTGCTAAGTGGCGTATTGACTAAGGTGAGCGGTATGATGAGGCTCTGTGACTGTCTTCTTGCAAGGTGGCGAGGGGGGCATGGCCGTCAGCTGACGGCAATGCTCCTGCTTTTGGCTTCTCACGTCATGCTCCTAGCTACCTCCTGCTCCGAGGCTCAGGAGCACATGGCGCCGGCGGTGAATCCGGAGGACTCGGCATCGATGATGACCAGCTATGGCGTCAACACGCTCATCAGCGACTCGGGCGTCATCAAGTATCGCATCGTCACGGAGCGATGGGACGTCAACACCGTCAGGCAGCCCAGCCGATGGGAGTTCATGAAGGGCATCTTCTTCGAGCAGTTCGACGAGCAGTTCCACGTGCAGGCCTATATTCAGGCCGACACGGCATGGTACTTCGACAAGCAGCGCCTCTGGCACCTGCGAGGACGTGTCAGCATCCGCAACGTCAACGGACTGATTTACAGGAGCGAGGAGCTCTACTGGGACGGCATGAAGCATGAATTCTACTCGAATGTCTTCTCGCGCGTGGTCACCCCTGAGCGCACCCTCGAGGGCTCCTACTTCCGCAGCGACGAGCAGATGACCCACTACCTCGTGACGAACTCCAAGGGCTCGTTCGTCGCTTCCGACATCGAGGGCGACAGCCAGCCGGCTGCATCGTCGCAGCCGAACGACTCCGCCGCCACGCCGACCGTGCGCCCCGCAGCCACTAAACATGCTATTTCGAACTAACTTTTGAACAACTCAAGATGACCTCTCTCGTCATAGGACTTATCATAACGATGATCTTCTCGGCCTTCTTCTCTGGCATGGAGATCGCCTTCGTCTCCAGCAACCGCATGCTGGCCGAGATGGAGCGTGAGAAGAACGGACTCGCCCAGAGGGCCATCAGACTCTTCTACCGCCATCCCAACAACTTCGTCTCGACGATGCTCGTGGGCAACAACATCGCCCTGGTCATCTATGGCATCCTCTTCGCCCGGATCTTTGACGCCACGCTCTTTGCGGGCCTCGACGACGCTGGACGCGTCACGGCCGACACACTGTTGTCGACGCTGGTCGTGCTCTTTACGGGCGAGTTCCTGCCGAAGACCATCTTCAAGTCGAATCCCAACTCGATGCTCACCTTCTTCGCACTGCCCGCCTGGGTCTGCTATGTGGTGCTCTATCCCGTCTCGCGCTTCGCGACGATGCTGTCGAAGGGATGCCTGCGACTGCTGGGCGTCCGCATGGACAAGGAGGGCGAGGACAAGGAGTTCTCGAAGGTCGACCTCGACTATCTCGTGCAGTCGAGCCTCGACCATGCCCGCGACGACGAGAAGATCGACGAGGAGGTGCGCATCTTCCAGAATGCTCTCGACTTCTCGGAGACGAAGGTGCGCGACTGCATGATTCCCCGCACTGAGATCGACGCCGTCGAGGACACCTGTACCATCGAGGAGCTGAAGCAGAAGTTCACTGAGAGCGGCCACTCCAAGCTGGTCGTCTATCACGACGACATCGACCACATCGTAGGCTATATCCATTCGCAGGAGATGTTCCGACAGCCCAAGGACTGGACGAAGTGCCTCCGACAGATGATCTTCGCACCCGAGACGATGGCCGCCAGCAAGATGATGCAGACCTTCCTGGCACAGAAGAAGTCCATCGGAGTCGTCGTCGATGAGTTCGGAGGCACCAGCGGCCTCATCTCGCTCGAGGACATCGTCGAGGAAATCTTCGGCGACATCGAGGACGAGCACGACTCGACCAACTACGTCGCCAAGCAGCTCGAGGACGGCGACTACCTGCTCTCGGCCAGACTGGAGATCGAGAAGGTCAACGAACTCTTCGACCTCGACCTGCCTGAGAGTGATGAATATATGACCGTCGGCGGACTTATCCTGCATGAATATCAGAGCTTTCCTAAACTCAACGAAGTGGTCGCTGTCGGGCGCTTCCAGTTCAAAATTATCAAGAATACGGCCACGAAAATCGAGCTCGTGAGGTTAAAAGTCACTGAAAGTGCCAATTTTTTATAAAAAAATGTCGATAATTCAAAGAAAATGAGTAATTTTGTCGGCTGAATTTGAAAATAGATAAAATTAAATAATTAAAAAACGAAAAAACTAAAATGGCAGCAATTGGAAAAATCAGGAGCTGGGGCCCTTGGCTGATTGGTATCATCGGTCTGGGCCTGTTTGGATTCATTGCAGGCGACATGTGGCGTTCGTGCGAAGCTACGAGCAACCAGCGTCGTCAGCAGATTGGTGAAGTGTTAGGTAACAAACTCTACATCCAGGACTATCAGCAGATGATAGACGAGTATCAGGAAGTGCTCAAGATCCAGGGCAACGACAATCTGTCCGAGGATCAGCTCAACAACCTGAAGGACTATGTGTGGGAGAACTATGTGCAGAACCAGCTCGTCGAGGCCGAGGCCGAGAAGCTTGGCCTGCAGGTGACTGACGACGAGGTGATCAACGTGCTGAAGGAAGGCACCAACCCCGTGCTCTATCAGCTGCCCATGCTGCCTCAGTTCTTCAACCAGCAGACGCGTCAGTTCGACTACAACCAGGTGACGTTCATCTACGATTACATGAAGCAGCAGATGAACACGAACCCGCAGGTGGCTGAGGAGTTCCGCACGTTCGACAAGTACTGGAAGTACATCGAGAAGACCCTGCGTCAGCAGCTCCTCACCCAGAAGTACCAGAACCTCTTGGCTGCCTGTCTGATCTCCAACCCCGTTTCGGCCAAGACCGCCTTTGCCAACCAGAACACCGAGAGCGAAGTGCTCCTGGCCTCGCTGGCTTACAATAGCGTCAACGACAACGACATCGAGATCTCCGACGCTGACCTCAAGGCCAAGTACAACGAGATGAAGCCTCAGTTCAAGCAGGACAACGAGGTGCGCGACATCAAGTATGTGGCCTATCAGGTGGTGCCCTCCGAGAAGGACCGTGCCGAACTGCTCGCCCAGATGAACGAGGTGCAGAAGCTCTTCAACGAAGGTACGGCCATCGCCGAGGTCATCCGCAAGGGACAGTCGCAGGTGCCCTATCGTGGCCTCTATGTCACGCGTGCCGGTCTGCCCACTGACGTCGCCAAGAAGATCGACTCCATGCAGGTAGGCCAGACCAGCGCCCCCTTCGAGACCCGTTCGGACAAGACGATGAACGTCATTAAGTATCTGGGCAAGGCTCAGATGCCCGACTCGGTTGAGTTCCGCGCTATCCAGGTGGGTGGTCGTGGCATCGACGCTGCCGCCGTCACCGCCGACAGCATCTACCAGGCTCTGAAGGCCGGTGCCGTGTTCGACTCGATTGCCAAGAAGTATGGCCAGACGGGCGACAAGGTGTGGCTCACCTCGGCTAACATCCAGAGCATGCAGAACCTCGATGCCGACAACAAGGCTTACTTCGAGACCATCATGTCGCTCCCCGTTGGCGAATATAAGAACCTGAAGATCACTCAGGGCAACATCGTCCTTCAGGTGACCGGCCGCAAGAACATGGTCGAGAAGTACGACGTCGCCATCGTCAAGCGCCCCATCGTCTTCTCGAACGAGACCTACACTGAAGCTTACAACAAGTTCAGCCAGTTCGTCACCGAGAACCAGAGCATCGCCGCCCTCGAGGAGGCTGCTCCCCAGTATGGCTATAGCGTGCAGACGCGTCAGGGCATGCCCAGTACGACCCATAACATCGCCAACATCCACGGCACGCACGAGGCTGTGCGCTGGGCCTTCGACAACAAGGTCGGTGCCATCTCGCAGCTCTTCGACCGCTGCGGCGACAACGACTATCTGCTCGTCGTCGCTCTCGACAAGATTCATCCCGTCGGCTATCTCGATCAGGAGACCGTCAACGATGCTCTGAAGCAGGAGGTGATGAAGGACAAGAAGTTCCAGAAGCTCTCTGAGCAGCTCTCAGGTGCCAAGACCATCGCCGAGGCTCAGCAGAAGGGTGCCCGCGTCGACACCGTCCGTCAGATCACCTTCCAGGCTCCCGTCTTCGTCCAGGCCACCGGTGCCAGCGAGCCCGCTCTGAGCGGTGCCGTGGCAGCAGTCGAGAAGGGTGCTGTCAGCCCCAAGATCATCAAGGGTAATGGCGGTGCCTATCTCTTCCAGGTGCTCAACCGCACGCAGCGCGAGGGTGCTGAGTTCAACGCTGAGCAGACCCAGCAGCAGCTGTCGCAGCAGGCCGTCCAGTCGACCTTCCGCTCGCTGCTCAACGACCTGAAGGAAAAGGCCAAGATCGTCGACAAGCGCTATCTCTTCTTCTAAGGAATTCCTGATCGTTTAGCGATCATCCCTCCATATCCCACTCTGCAGACCATGAAAACATGTCGGGCTGTAGAGTGGGATTTTTCGTTTTATTTGAGTAAAATGTTATCATAATAGTTTATGGAAGACAACAAATCCTTTTTCAAATCGCCCTGGCTGTATGTCGGCCTGGCAACGGTTGCACTCTTTGCATTGTGTTTTTGGGGCATCGACTACATCAGCCGTCCTGATTTGGACGACACGCCGAAAGTCGAAAAGGAGGTGATTGCCACCCTCGACTCCAATCCGGAGCTCATCCTTCTCGCCCGCCAGCAGGGATGGATCAAGGAGACGGCCACGGAGATGACCTCTGTCGACGCGTCGAAGGTGACCCGCATCGACTCCGTCTTCAGTGGCTGCAAACTGGAGACCTTCGATGAGTTCCGCTTCTTCGTCGGACTCCACGAGATTCCTGCTGCCGCCTTTGCCCATGCCGACCGGCTGCGCTCCATCGTCATCCCTGCCTACGTCGAGGACATCAAGTATGGCGCCTTCGCCTATTGTCCCAGCCTTGAGTCCGTCAAGGTCGACACGGCCAACACCCACTACGACTCGCGCCAGGACTGCAATGCCGTCATCTGCACGTGGAAGGGCAAGCTGATGCTCGTCGCCGGCTGCCGCAATACGACCGTCCCTGATGGCGTCCGTTTCCTCGCCCCGCAGGCCTTCGCTGGCGTCCACGGCCTCAAGACCGTCGCCTTCCCCGAGCGCTTCGAGGAGATTGGCGAGGCAGCGTTCAAAGACTGTGCCGACCTCGAGACCATCGACATCCCGCAGGGCGTCCGCTTCATTGAGCCGGAGACGTTTGCCGGCTGTGCAAAGCTCCATAAGGTCAGCATCCCGAAGAGCGTCGAGCGGCTCAGGCAGCATGCCTTCTACGGCTGCAGCAGCCTCTCGTCCATGGTCATGCCCAAGAAGTATGCCCCAATCCTTCAGGAGCCCTTCGCTGACGAGCGGGGACTCACGGTCTACGTGCCCAAAGGCTCCATTCCGTCTTACAGGCGCGCTCAGGGCTGGAGTGGCTTTAAGGGAAACTTCAGGGAACTGTAGAAAAAAGGTCGCCAGTCGCTTGCTTTTTCGCGAAAAAATCGTAACTTTGCTGCCACGATGAAGCCGAAAGACTCTTTGTGGCTCCTCCTCTTCGTGCTGCTCTCCGCCTGCTACAGCGGCCAGCGCAGCCGGATGCTCGCCCTCCTCGACGAGGCCGACAGCCTCAATCGTGCCTACGCCCAGCTGCCCTCCGACACCCTCCTGCTTGAGGCCGCCGACTTCTTCGACCGCCACGGCTCCCGCAATGAACAGGTCCGCGCCCACTACCTCCTCGGCTGCGCCTACCGTGACCAGGGACAGGCACCCGAGGCTCTGCAGGCCTGGCATGATGCCATCGATCGGGCCGACACCACGTCAAGAGATGATAATACATTACAGCGCCTCATGGCAGTCTACGGGCAGATGGCAGAAATGTATCATAAACAATATCTTCCGTTTGATGAGTTGACAGCCTTACAGAAATACAGCTGTTATGCATTGGCCGCCAAAGACACATTTAAATATATTCGCAATATCGAATTGATGGCAAAGCCCTATTTTCTGTTAAGAGATACTTCTAACATGAAATTTTGCCTTGAAACAGCCCAACGGCTATATAAAAAGAACGGACTTCATCGTGAGGCTATCAGTATTTACGGCCTTACTATTCATTTATGTGTAGAAAAGGGACTTTTGAATGAAGCAAAGCGTCAGATAGATATTTTTGAATCACAATCAGGTTTGTTTGATTTAGACGGTAACATTTGCAATGGCCGTCAGTCATACTACTATACAAAAGGACTTTACTATATTAAATGCAGACAGTTGGACTCAGCTGAGTATTTTATGAGACGTTTGATTCCCTTTGAGAGGCATTCTGCATTCAAGGGACTGATGGCAATATACAATGAAAGAGGACAGACAGACTCCATTGTCAAGTTTTCAAAAGCCTATGAAGAGGCGATTGACAGTCTGAATGAACTTAAAAGTATAGAAACCGTTCATCAGGCATCATCTCTCTATAATTACCATCTTATAACGAACAAGGCCCATCGCGATGCTCTGCTTGCTTCGAAAAAGATAAGAATACTGTCTTTCGTGTTGATGGTTGCATTGCTGACGGCACTCTGCTCTATATATTTATATAGGTCGTACAAAAAGAGCCGAGACCGTGCCCTAGCAGACTATCTTTCTAATTTGGAAACATTGCGCCAGATGCAGTTGGAAATCGCTATGTACCAAAAACACGAGCAGGAGTATAAAGAACTCATCGAGCTAAAGAAACTGCAGGTACATGAAATGGAAAATCGTATTTCACAATACGAGGTACAACATGACAACTGTGGCCTCGCAGAAATAAAGTTCATGAAATCAAAGGAGTATACGCGCTTCAAGAATGAGATGATGTCAAAAGGGTATTCATTTGGGGAAGAAGAACAAGCGCTTCTTAAAGAAATACTCTTTTCCTTCTTCCCTGATTTTGGACGTTTAATGAACGACCATGTGCATGATCTCTCAGAAACAGAAAAGAAAGTTTGCCTGCTCGTCAGGGCGCATGTGAAGGTTAAAAACATTGCAATACTATTGGATGTGTCAGAGTCTTATATCTCCCATCTTAGAAGCGATCTTCTCCAGAAACTTTTTTTCAGAACAGGCAGTTCACGCGATTTTGATAAGGAAATTATGCGGTTTAACTGATTTTTCTGTTATCAACAATTTACTCAACTTTTTCCTAAGATACAAGCAAAGAGCGACTTAATGGTTGGTCAACTTTTTGGTCAACTCTTTTGGCCGTTATAGTTCTGCATGTTTTAGTAAAAGTGTGTACTTTTGCATCGGAATATAGTTTCATGATAAAAAACAAGAACATGAAGAAGAAATCATTATTATTCTGCTGCCTAATGACAGTGGGGGCGGTACTTTCAAATGCGAAAGCGTTTGGCGGAAATGAATTGTTTGAAGTTGAGTTTGATGTCAGATTTTCAGACCCTACTGGTAATCTTGGTGGACATCCGCGCACACCCGTTAGCATGCCTAGCGTCACTCAGGACGGCCACGCCTTTTATTTTAATAATGTGGGCTACGACCTGGAACTGGTGCTCCTTGACGAGGACGGCGACGAGGTTTACTATGTGCCTGTGCCAGTCGGCACGTCTGCTGTGGTTCTTCCTTCAACGCTTTCTGGCGAGTACGAGCTTCAGCTCTATCCGACTGACAGTATCTATTATTTCTATGGCTATGTTACACTTTAATTTCTGCAACCACTTACTCCTATCCAATACTTGATAGCTCTTTTGGGCAAGATCACATAAATAAAACTATGAGACATAAATATACTACTTGCGTCGCTATGGCAATGCTAATAGCGAATATAAATACGCTAGGGCAAGTATCCTTGCCGACTTATAACTCCAGTGATGTGCTGAATATCACACAAAGCCTTCCCGCCGTTCGTCAGGTCAGAGGCGTTTCCAAAATTATAGTCGATTATGAAGGTGAGTGGACAGCTAGTCAGCGACAGGCTTTTGCTTATGCTTGCGAAATATGGGAAGAAGCGATGCCGACCACTTTTCCTATAAGAGTCCAGGCAATTATGGATGACACTTATGCAGATGAAGATGCAACGGATGAATCATTGCTATTCGAAGTGCGTCCGACACTGAGACCTTATGGGAGTGAAAGTACAGAATGGACGAGCCAAACCTATCAAGTCCAACCCAAGGGCTGTGCTTTTCATGGTATGGAGAACAGAACTACAATGTACCATTTTGATTTAGACATGTCCTATTTTAATACACCAGACATGACAATCATCTATTATCTATACCAGAATATGGACGATATCTATTCTTTTTCGAGTGATGAGACTCATGTCGGGACAAAATATGATTTTGTGACCTCAGCATTGCGATGCATTGCCAAAGGACTCGGATTCACATGGAGCTACTATCGGGCAAGGAACAACAAATTGTGGGTCGACGGGAGTAATCTTAGTCCGTTCGAATATTTTTTTATCAGAAGTTAAAAATGGGAGGGAGTTCAAACGACAGCATCAATTGTTATCAAAATGCTGTCAGCAACAATTTCTCGTTTACAGACAATTCAGACAATCTCTATCAGCTTTACACCCCCTCACAATGGGATCCGACGATGTCTTTGAACTACTTTGTCGCTGATGAAGACAATAAACTGACTCAACTTCTGAGATGGGACTTCGGGCGTGGCATGGTTCTTCGAGACATTATTGACTCTTCTGTGTATGATGCCTTTAAAGATCTGCTCGTATGGGAACCGATATGGCTAGCAATAGGAACGGGACAGCCAGTTGAACCTCCGATCAGTTTACCATCGGTTTATGATACCGAGAATTCTATACCACAAGCAGGGCATTTATCTATTAATGTTCCTGGTGTTTCTAACCTGTCATCTATGCAAAGAGCCTATTCTGCGGAAATTAATAATATGATGGAGTTTTCACCCTTGGATAGTGTTCAGCTATATATGCAGCAATTCCACCCATGCTATTATAATGGAAGTATCAACACTCCAGGATGGATCGTATCGCTCCAAAAGACTGATGGGACATGGGATGCCGTTTACTTTACTAACGATGCGGATGAGCCCCTTCAGGTTGATGTGTCAGACTTTACGCTCCATGAATCCCTTAGCAGCTATGCCCGCTCTTACGATGGCCATCTGAGATGCCGAGTGACATACGTGCCATATCCTGCAATGAACTTAAAGCGGTGTTCATATTATTATGTGCTCAACGCCCAGCCCCTTGAGGTAGATGTTGAACCGCAGAAGAGCCGTACGGTGGCATATTCTGAGGATGATGAGTTTTCCAAAGTCATAAAGGTAGAGATTGGTAATCTGGAGGGGGTGACGAGCGTAAGGGTAGCTCAGTTGAACGATTGGGCGACTGTGCCATACTTCTTTTATGTGCCAAACTTTAAGGATGGCTATTTCTTGGCAACCGTCGATGTGGAGTATCAAACAGTATTCACCATCTATACATACAATTCAACCGGATACTCAACTCGAACTGTGACTTACACGCCAGAACATCCAGAGTCTGCCTCCAGCCTGTCATTTGAGCGCTCAGGGAATTATATCGTCATATCTTCTTCTGACCCATCGTTCCAAGAAAGGGAAGGTTCTATCACGAGTGTGCTTCCAGGATTGGACGCTTCATTGCCGGTTAACATCGTGGATAACAAGGTTGACGTAAGTTTACTCCACAAGGGAGTCTATATGTTGAACGTTGCTGACAGAAGAGGACGTATGCAAAGCTATAAGTTCGTAAAGTAGATTACAACAAAGAATTATTATATTGAAGAATGAACAATCTGAGAAAGTTTTTTGTCAACCCCTTTCTATGGGCGACCTTATTGTTCCTGTGTGTCGGAGATGCTTATGCCTCTATAATAGACACAATCACATTTGTCGACAATAACATTCCGACCATAAGGTTCAAGGCACCGTCAGCTGCATTAAGAAGTCGTCGTCCAATAAAGGGACGTGGAGGTTCTATTAGTATTGAAGTTTGTAGGTGGCCGTCAGATAGGGATGAGGCGTGGCAGGAGATGGTCAAAACTTCTATTACTTTAGCCTGTGACGCTTGGTCAAATTATCTTGAATATGGTGACAGCATCAGACTGAGGCTATTATTTTATCCAGCTCAGTCTGAAGAAATAAAAACGTCGGTTTTATTTGGCAATTTTGACTCCAATGTAAGCTATCCGTTTACCCTTCTGCGCAAACTTTATTCTGTTGGCTATACGGAAGAGGATAATTATGACGCAAATGTGACAATCAATTCTAATATAGACTGGAACATTGGTGTTGGCGGCGATGGTGTTGGTGGCAAGAATCTAACTTTGGCTCTTATGCGTTCAATAGCCGCAACAATGGGTTTCGGTAGTAGTTTTATGCTCGACAGACGAAACAGAATTGTACGAAATTGTAATAATTACGTTATTTATGATTTCTACGTATGGAATTCAATGAATGAATGTCTTGCTGATTTTCCTTTTCCCGAGGGAACATTGGCGTCGAGCATAGTCAGTGATTTTGTGCAGTCGAGACGGGGCTCCTTGTATTTCGATACTGGCAGTGCGACCTATAGCTTGTATGCACCTGATCCTTTTGAGAACGATAAGTCCCTTCGATATATTGATGTGCCAAATTCCCTCATGTCGGTAACTATGCCAGATTCCATTGATTTAGAGGTTGATCCTGCTACAATTGACATCCTCGAGACACTTGGTTGGAATCTGACGCCGACGACAGCATCCTTGGAAATCGTCTGTGAGGATGCCGATTCTACGGGCACAGCTTCTGCTTATCAGCCACATAGATGTTACCTTTCGTCTGCTAATCTGCAGTTCTCTTCACAAGAATGGACATGTCTTCTCCCAGATACCAATGGTATATATCAAACCGTTGCAACATCCGACTCTGCGGAAATCTATACACCCATCATTGCTGATGCCAACCAATATGACATAACCGCCGATGGTGAGGTCAAGGCTATCATCTTGTTTGAGGGAACGGCAGGTAGCGAGCACTATCAGGCAAAACGCCAGGTGTGGCTTCAGTTGAAGCCACAGATCAGCTATATTTCTGCCCCTGTGTTCACGCCCAGCGTAATGACAGAAGGTGACTATTCTGTCGATTTAGACGTGAAGTATCAAGGATGCTATTACCTGTATGTGACTGTAAGGCCGCAGTATGCGCCCTATCAGACTATTTATTATTCCGATTCTCCATATTTTACTCATTTTCGTTTTGATGATGTCGACTTCTGGGGCAACGTAAGAATATCATTCACTGGCGTCAATGCCTACGGCAACACGACAAGAACAATTGTACTGAATGCTCCGGCGGGGAGCCGTCGCAGTGCCGATCATCCCAGTATCGTAGCCGAGAAATCGTCGCTATATCCAGAGCTTGCCGCCACTGACACGCTCCGTGTCCACGATGTTTGCACGTTTCGTTTGTCGGATGGCCAGAAGGCTGACTGGCAACTGATGATGGAGGGACGGGAGTCGTGGATGGTGGTCCGCGAAGCAAGCGATTCGGAGGAACTGACGGTCGCGTTCGAGAAAGGGTTGACTGATTTCTTTGCCTTGGAATCAATGTATGACCGTCTCGGGCGACGTGTCAGCAGCGGCCGGGTGTATGCCGTTCGGGGCGACCGGCGCGACTCTATGGACGTCGTCTTCCAGCTCAGTCCTGACCGTCCTATCATAAAGGACGTGCAACTGCTTTATGACTATTTCGACTACGATCAAGCCGAATTTATCAATACAAGCATACGCGTCAGTATGGTGCCGTCGCCCGACACGAAGGGAATTTCCTGCCTACAGTCGTATATGGATCAGGAAGGGCATACCCATGCTTTCGGCTCATATTATAGTGCGCTGGATTCTGAGAACAACACGTGGCCGTCGCCGTCGTACGTTCATTGGGACTTTGACCATTTCTTCGATTTGTGCGCATCGGGGGAATTCCATCAGAGTGCTCCCGTCAGAATCTATGTGAATGACTATATCGACCCCTACTATATAGACCTGTTCCGCCAGTGGGAGACGACCCTGGACATCGCAGACGTCTCTGGGGCTGACGGCATTGAAGTCAAGGTCAGGTGCCCGGGAGAGATAGAGGTCATATCGCCTCAAGCTCCTGTCATGTCCGTCTCGCTGGTCGATATGTGCGGCCGCACCATAGTCCGGAGCAGTCGTTCGGACATGCTTTCCTATCCCCCAAACTTCAAGGGAGCAGCCGTCATTGTAGTAAGGACAAATGAAGACGTCTTCAATTTCAAGAAAAGATTGCCTTAGTCTATCCACTGGGAAAGACGGCTTTTACTGAAACGATGGTCTGCAAGAGACACTGATCTGCCAAGCTGAAAACAAAAAGGAATGCCGCTTCCCGAAAGTAATATAGGGGTATATTACCATCGAGAAGCGGCATTTCCTGTTTTTGGCGCTGCCGCTTACTTCGTCTTCAGCTGGTCGTCCGTTCATGTATATGATACAGAAGAATACCACTCAGGCTGACTGCTTCATTGTCGCCTCTTGTGGGTCGAAGTCGGGCCTTCTTCTGTTCCTTCTTACCATTCTGCCTTCAGGCGGTGGAGCATCGTGGTGCTCTCGCCGCAACTGCCCGTATGCTGGATGTGAATGCCGCCGAAGCGGTTCTTTCTGACCTTGGCTGAGAGGTGAACCTCGTGGGGCAGCGGGCTGCCGGCGGGGCGGGGCGTCGCGGTCGTGACGTCGGCCGTCAGGCGGCCCTTGCTGTAATTGAGAAGGATGGTGCAGCTCGTGCGGTAGTAGGTGGCGGAGACGGGTTCGGTCAGCGGTCGCGCCTCACCTTTATTGTATTCCACGAGCTGGCTTCGATGACCAGCCTCGGCTCTGGTTTGTCTGTCGGCATGGTGAAGCAGAAAGCCTCTATAGAGGTGACGGAAGAAGGCTCTGAGGCCGCCGCCGTCACTATCGCGGTTGTCTATACTTCTGAAGGTCCTGACGCCGAGGATGCGAAGTGCCGATTCTATGCTGATCGCCCGTTCATTTATCTGATTCAGGAGAATACCACCCAGGCAGTCTTCTTCATCGGCACCTTCCGGGGTTGAAAACCCGGAAGCCCTGCTGGCTTCGTCCATCAAGTTGTTTTTCTTACAACAACAACGAATATTTGTATAGCTATGACCAGACGTCCTACAATGATGTTGTTGTATTCAAGCCAGTAATTATGGCATAAATCTTTACAATCAGTTCCCCTGCTGAACACAAAGGGCCGCTTCTCGCTTGAAGAAACGGCCCTTTTCTCATCGAAAAGCGGCACTTCTCTCATCGAAAAGCGGCACTTCTCTCAGCGCGATATGTCAATCGTTTGTTAATCAGACGGTTGCGTTTTTGTGGCAATTAGCTGCGAAATATTATGACAAAACCAAGCGGAACTTACGTTGATAGATTAGTGGTTCAGCCGTGAACCGTCGATGAGCTTGGGGCAGACGTCGGCCAGGGCACAGCGGTCGCAATGTGGGGCACGCGATGTGCAGACGTAGCGGCCGTGGAGCAGCAGCCAGTGGTGGGCGCGGGGGCGGTCGGCCTCGTCGATATACTTGAGCAAGGTCTGCTCCACCTTGAGCGGCGTGTTGGCCGTCCGGGGCACCAGGCCGAGGCGATGGCTGACGCGATAGACGTGGGTGTCGACGGCGAGTGTGGCCTGTCCGAAGGCAACCGACTGTACGACGTTGGCCGTCTTGCGGCCCACGCCAGGCAGGTCGAGCAGCTGGTTCATGTCTGAAGGCACCTCGCCGTTGTGCTTCTCGACGAGCGTACGAGCCATCTGGACCAGGTGGTCAGCCTTCGAGTTGGGATAGCTGACGCTGCTGATGTAGTCGAGCACCTCGGCAGGCTCGGCCTGGGCCATGGAGCGGGCGTCAGGATAGCGTCGGAAGAGCTCTGGCGTCACTTGGTTGATGCGTTTGTCAGTACACTGGGCGCTGAGGATGACAGCGACGAGGAGCTGGAAGACATTGTCGTAATGCAGCTCGGTGCTCACCTCCGGCATCTCGCGGCGGAAGTGGTCGAGCACGGCGATATAACGTTCTTTTCTGTTCATAGGTCTGCAAAATTACGCAAAAAGTTTGAATTATCCGATTATTTTGCTTACTTTTGTGCGCTAAAATCATTAGTGACTATGGATTCAAAGATGATATTGACGTTTCTGAGCGATGTGGCGCAGAACAACGACAGAGAGTGGTTTCATGCCCACAAGGCGGAGTATGATGCAGTGAGGGCCGAGTTTGAACGGGGCGTCGGGCAGGCGCTGGAGCGCATCGTCAGCTTCGATCCCTCGGTGGGCAACCTCGCGGTGAAGGACTGCACCTACCGCTTCTATCGCGACACGCGCTTCTCGCCAGACAAGTCGCCCTACAAGAACCACTTCGGGGCCTACATCTGTGCCAAGGGCAAGAAGGCCCTGCGTGGGGGCTACTACATCCATCTGGAGCCAGGGCAGTGCCTGCTGGCTGTGGGTAGCTACTGGCTTCCGACCAACATCCTGACGGCCTGCCGCAACGAGCTGATGGCCAACGAGCAGGAGTGGCTGCGCTGCGTGGAGAGCCGGGCGTTCCGTCGCTACTTCGATGCCCCTGAGGATGCTTCGTGGGAGAGCCCCCAGGGCTTCGGCCTGGAGAAGTTGAAGACCTGTCCGGCGGGTTTCCCTCGTGATTATAAGTACGTGAAGTATCTTCGACTGAAGAACTATTGCGCCTGGCATCGCGTCGCCGACGACTTCTATGAGGGCGACGCGTGGCTCGACGAGATGGAGCGCATCTTCCGTGCGGCCAAGCCGATGATGGACTTCATGAACGCCGTCATCGACGACTACGAGTGACCCATCGGACGGGCTCGCCGTCCGTTGCCTTCAGCACGTCGGCGAACTCCTGCGGACTGAAGGTGACAGGTCCGCGCATGAACTCAGGTATGTTGTAGCTTTTCATCAACTGGCGATGATAGTCAGGGTCGCGTTGCGGCAGCTCAAAGGGCTTCGTGGCGCGGCCCTCACTGTCGATATGGGCGAAGAAAGGCCGTGTGTAGCCTCCGTCGTCGCGGCGGCTGCTGAAGACCACCCATCGGCCGTTGGACGACCATGAGTGGTAGCTCTCCGTCTCAGGCGAGTTGAGCTCGTCCATCGGGCGCACCTCGCCCGTCGTGAGATCCATCATGTAGAGGTCGGCATCGCGGTGCCAGATGTGGAAGACGCCGTATTGTCCCAGCGTGAACAGGAGAAAGCGGCCGTCGGGGGAGATGCGCGGCAGCGTGGCGCTCAGTCCGAGCGAGTCGGCATTGAAGACCATCTGGCGCGGTCCGAAGGTCAGCGTCGCGGGGTCGAACGACTTGCGATAGAGCGAATATTTCACCTCCTTGGCCCGCATGATGGTCTCCATGTTGGCATCGACCGTGTCGCGAAACTCGAAGTGGGCGCTGCAATAATAGAGCGTGCGGCCGTCGGGTGCCCAGAAGGGGAACACCTCGAACTCCTGCGGATCGCTCTCCACCCGGCTCACCTCGTTGGTCTCCACATTATATAATATAAGGTCGCTGGCCGAATCGAACACCTCAATCTTGTTCAGGTCGCGCGTGTGGAAGCTCTGGCCCGTGTGGTTGGTCGAATAGACGATGAGGGGCAGGGTGGGGTGCCATGTGGGGTAGACGCCAGCCGAGATGGTCGAGTCGTTTTTCATGTTCACCTTCTTCAGCTTGCCGTCGTAGGCGATGATGGTGCCGCCATGGCTCTGGCGGGCATGAAACTGCATGCGCTGCGGGTTCTGCTGCTGATAGTTATGGCAGTTGACGCACTGGCCCGAGGCCTCCGTGCCGCAGAGCATGTTGTCGACCATGACGCGCTCTTCATACGTCTCGAGGCATCGCTGGTTGAGTGTCAGCTCCTCGTAGGTGACATAGGATGGCGAGATCATGCGGTAGCTCAGGTAGGGATCGATGGAGTCAGGCGAGACGTAGATGCTGAACGGTGCGTAGCGGCTCCAGCGGCCATCGCGCTCTGCAAAGACCTCGACGCTCAGTTTCCCGTCAGCGGCTGACGCCTTCAGGCGGTTCCACTGCTTCGTGGAGGGCTGCGCCTTCAGTCCTTCGCAGACCACCTGAGCCTCCCCGGACGTGAATCGGGTCATCATCTGCGAGGCAGAGTCCTCGAGCTCGAAGGTCAGCGGCGCCATGTTGACAGGCACGGTGACCTCCGTATAGTCTGGATAGATGGCTGGCAGGCGGTCGACGTCAGCATAGTCGGCAGGCACCTCAGGCTCCTGGCAGCTGCAGGCGATGATGGCAGCAGCGATATAGAAAGCATGTCTTTTGATCATATCAGTAGAGTTTCTGGTTGCGAACGAGGAAGTATTCATAATAGAACGTCTTGCCGAAGCGGGGGTAGAAGACGGGGCGCATCTGCTCCTCTGTCATGCCGGCACACTGCTGGGCGAGCTGCATGAACTGCTGGAAGTTGTCGACGACGTCCTTGTCGAACGGCATGTGGCTGATGTCGACCCCGTGCTCCAGGTTGCCATAGAGATAGGCTGCCTCCTGATAATGCTTTGGCATGTGGATGGAGGGGTGGAGATTGGCATACTGGAAGAACTGCGGCCAGAAGTTCTGGATGTTCTTCGTCCAGATGGCGGCCAGCAGGGCTGCCTCCTGCAGCAGCGGGTCGTCAGTATGAACAAAGGCCAGCTTGTTCATCAGGAAGTGCTCCACGAGGGCGTTGTCGCTCTGCAGCTGGTCCTCGGGGATGAGCATGTGGAAGACGGGCCCGTAGGACTTGTCCTCGCGCAAAGCCTTGTCGTTGTCAAGGAATCGCTCCTGTTCGGCGGCCCACTGGCGGTGGTAGCGTGTCATCTTGAGCAGGCCCAAATACTTGCGGGCGACGGCATATTCGCCATTGATGAGGGCGCAGCGCGTCAGGTATTTCAGGTATTCGGCACGCCAGCCGAACTCCACGCCGTCCTCCAGGCACCAGCGATAGCAGAAGTTCACCTGTCCATAATTATAATAAATGGAACGTCCGACGATCTGTGTCATGTGGATAGGGATTGGCGTGGCACTGGCTTTGGCCCCCGTGCGGTAGTGGTACATCTCGTCGCCCTGACGGCCCAGGCGGAAGAGGGCCAGGTTCTTCATCATCACGATGGCGCGCGTCGGCTCGTCGCTCAGGGTGCGCGCCTCGGCGAGCATGCCCTCCCAGTCGTCCTGCTCCAGACACTTCTGCATGCGCAACTCGCGGTGGAAGTTGTCGTCGCGATACCAGAAGTGGACGACGGCGTAGCCCACGGCTGCGAGCAGGGCTGCCTGAGCCAGAAAATAAAGCGGTGCTTTGAGGTGCTCAAAGCGCCCCTTTGTCCCTGTCAAAGCGGCACTTCCAATGAGCCAAAGGACCGCTACGCCGTAAGGCACATAGTAGGCCGGATATTGGTCGACGATGCGGAACAGTGGAAGGCCCGTCAGAAAGATGTTGACGATGTTGGTCTGATGGAACACATAGCGATAGCAGACGAGAGGCACGACGATGATGCTGAGCGTGGCTATGGCGCTGACAATCAGTCGTCCAGATCCGTTGAGCCCCTCTTCACGCCATGTGACGATGGCCATGAGCAGCGTGGCCAGCAGGCCATAGAACCCGACGAGAGGATAGAGCACGGCCGTGCTGACGACGACGAACAGAGCCCTGACCCACCAGCGTGCGGGCAACAGCCGATAGAGCCATAAGGCCCCCACGGCGACGATGAGCCCCAGGGTGAAGGCGAAGAAGTAGCCCCGCAGCTTCATGTAGTAGACCCAGTAGCCCAGCGTGACGTCGCTCAGCAGGACCATCGCCAGCGGGATGAGCGTCAGCGTGGCCCATCGGAGGGGAATCCTGAAGGCCTTCACCATGAGCGCTGCCAGCACAAGCCACAGGCCGCAGAGCCATGCCACGCCCAGGGCGGGATGATAGAAGAACTCCGTCAGCCACGTGCCCACCCACGTCAGCAGCCAGCCCGACGCAACCATCTGCTGCTTCAGGAACAACGGCGTGGGCAGGAAGAGGTTCAGCTCCTGCGCCTTCCATAGATATTCGCTCTCGAAATGCACCAGGCCTGCGCCTGCCGCCATGACTGCCATGACCACCAGCAGTGGTGCCAGCCATCTCATTGATTTCATCATGATTTGTTGTTTAATCCGTGCAAAGGTATGAAAATTTTCTTAAAACGTTTGCATTTCTCGCATTTTCTTTTTATCTTTGCCACTTAAAATACGAACTATTACAATAACCATGCTTAGAAAAACCTTACTCTCATTCGCTTTGTTGGCTGCAGTCAATGTGCTGGCCGACGTCAAACCCGTGTGGCAGGACCCTGCCGTCAACCAGCAGAACCGCGAGCCGCGACGGGCCGCCTTCTTCGCCTTCGAGGATGCCCAGAAGGCTCAGGCGGGCGACAAGACCCGCTCGGACCGTTACCTCTCGATGGAGGGCAAGTGGCGATTCAACTTCGTCAAGGATCACAACCTGGCGCCGAAAGACTTCTTCTCGCTGAAGTTCGACGACTCCGAGTGGACGGACTTCCCCGTGCCTGGCCTCTTCGAGCTGGAGGGCTATGGCGACAAGATCTACAAGAACATGGGCTACGCATGGTCGACCACCTTCGACAGCAATCCCCCCTATATTGGCGAAACAAACAATTACACAGGCTCTTATCGTCGTACCTTTGAGCTGCCTGAGGATTGGAAAGGCCAGGAAGTCTACTTCCACGTAGGCTCCGCCACGAGCAACCTCAGCGTGTGGGTCAACGGCAAGTATGTCGGATATAGCGAGGACTCAAAAGTCGCCGCTGAGTTTAATATCACGAAATACCTTAAAAAGGGGCAGAACCTCATCGCTATGCAGGTGATGCGCTGGTGCGACGGTTCCTACCTGGAGGACCAGGACTTCTGGCGCTTCACGGGCATTGCCCGCGAGGTCTATCTCTATGCCCGTCCGAAGGTGCACTTCAAGGACATCGTTGTTGGCCAGGACTGGCAGGACGGCGACGGACTGCTCAGCGTGAAGGTCAGCCTGCAGGGCAAGGGCACGGTCGAGGCCCGTCTGGAGGACGCTGACGGCCAGGTCGTGGCCACAGGTCTTGAGGCCACCGTCAAGGGCGTCAAGGCATGGACCGCCGAGACACCTTATTTATATAAGCTATACCTGACGCTCCGCCAAGGTTCGAAGGAGATCGAGACGGTCTGCCAGCGCGTGGGCTTCCGCCACATCGAGATCAAGGGCGGACAACTGCTCGTCAACGGCCAGCCGATATTGATTAAGGGTGCCGACCGCCACGAACTGGATCCCGACGGAGGCTACATCGTCTCCGTCGACCGCATGATTCAGGACATCAAGATTATGAAGCAACTCAACATCAACGCCGTTCGCACCTGCCACTATCCTGACGATCCCCGCTGGTACGACCTCTGCGACGAGTACGGCATCTACCTGACGGCTGAGGCTAACCTCGAGTCGCACGGCATGGGCTACAAGGAGAAGACGCTCGCCATACGTCCCGACTTCGAGCGGATGCACCTGGAGCGCAACGAGGCCAACGTGCTCTCCTTCCGCAACCACCCCTCGATCATCGTCTGGTCGCTGGGCAACGAGGCCGGCTTCGGCCCCAACTTCGAGAAAGCCTATACGTGGGTGAAGCAGACTGACACGACGCGCCCCTGCCAGTATGAGCGTGCGCCCTACGACGGCGGCTATACAGACATCGCCTGCCCGATGTATGCCGACTACCAGTGGTGTGAGCGCTACTCGAAGGGCGACAACCCGCGGCCCCTCATCCAGTGCGAGTATGCCCACGCCATGGGCAACTCGATGGGCGGATTCAAGGAGTACTGGGAACTCATCCGCAAGTATCCCAAGTATCAAGGCGGCTACATCTGGGACTTCGTCGACCAGGGCATGCGTGACAAGAGCCCCATCACGGGCCGCGAGATCTTCACCTACGGAGGCGACTACGGCCGCTATCCTGCCAGCGACTATAACTTCAACTGCAACGGCATCATCGCTCCTGACCGCCGGCTGAATCCCCACGCCTATGAGGTGCAGTACTATTATCAGAACGCATGGATCAGCGACAAGGGACTGAAGGAAGGTCGCATCGAGGTCTACAACGAGAACTTCTTCACGACGCTTGACGATCTGGAGCTGACATGGTTCGTCGGCGGAGCCAGCGGACGTGCACATCATGCCAATGCCAACGCAGCGCCCGGCCTGACCTTCGGACATGGCGGCACTATCGACATCAGCGGAATCCAGCCCCAGCAGCGCAAGGTCATCGTTGACGAGAAACTCCAGCAGACGATCACGCGTGTGCTCGGCCATCATGGTGACCAGGAGATCATGGTCAACTTCTACTTCCGCTCGAAGAACGGAGCACCGCTCGTCGACAAGGGACAGATCATGGCTCGCCAGCAGTTCGTGCTCAATCCTTATCAGTTCCCAACCCTGGAGACCGCTACGGCTCAGGTAGAGACGGAGGAGACCAACACCTACGTGAAGCTCACGGCTGCCGGCACGTCGCTGACCATCGGCAAGTGGGACGGCATGATCGACTATCTCGACGTCGACGGCCAGCCCATGCTCGTCGATCGCGAGAGCATCACGCCTGAGTTCTGGCGCGCCCCCACGGACAACGACTATGGCGCAGGACTGCAGCGGAAGTTCGCTACATGGCGCAATCCGCAACTGAAGGTCGTCGACTGCCAGGTGAACGGCAACACTGTTGCCGTTACACTCGACATGCCAGACCAGAAGGCACGCCTCACCCTGACCTACACGCTGAAAAGTGAAGGTGAGGTCATCGTCCGCCAGCAGCTGACCGCTGACAAGGAGGCCAAGGTGAGCGACCTCTTCCGCTACGGCATGCAGCTCCAGATGCCGCAACAGTTCAATCGCATCCAATACTATGGCCGCGGCCCCGCAGAGAACTATATCGACCGCAACTCGAGCGAGTTCATTGGCGTCTATGAGAACGAGGTCGGGAAGGAATACTTCGATTACATCCGTCCGCAGGAGAGCGGCAACCATACGGATGTGCGCTGGTTCCGCGTTCTGAATGGCGATGGCAAGGGACTCATGTTCTTCAGCAATGCCCCGATGGAGGCCAGCGCCATGCCTTACACGATGGATCAGCTCGACGACGGACCCGACAAGGACAAGAAGTGGGGTCACCACAGCGGCGACCTCGTGGCAGCTGGCAAGACGCAGGTGTTCGTTCAGCAGCGCCAGTTCGGCCTTGGGTGCGTTAATTCTTGGGGGGCCTGGCCGCGTGATGAGTATCGTCTGCCCTATAAGGACTACGACTTCACCTTTGCCATCCGTCCTGTCAGATGATTGGCTTCCGACGTTTCCTGAATATGCTGATAGCGGTGCTTCTGGTGCCGCTATCTGCTTATTCCCAGCAGCGCTTCCCTAAGGTGGTGCCTGCAGGCAACTATAGCGGCATCTGTGCGCTTGGCAATCAGCGCTACGCTGTCGTGAGCGACAAGGCTGAAACGGATGGCTTCCACGTCTTCCGTATTGACATCGACACCATTCGAGGCAGGATCCTGAACGTCGAGAATGAAGGTTATCGCTCGTCAGGACTGCCCAACTGCGACATGGAGGCTATCTGCTTCTTCCCACCCTCAGGCACCGTCTTCATTGCCAGTGAACGTGATTCGGAGGTGAATGAATACTCGCTTGACGGCAGACGAACGGGACGTCGCCTCGAAATGCCTGAATACGTCAGAGAGGCTAACCGCAACACTGGGCTTGAGTCCCTCTGCTATGATGCCGGGCGGCATCGTTTCTATACAACGTTGGAGCGTCCGCTAAAAGGCGACTCGACATTGCTGATCCTCTCTTTCAACGATCAGCTGCAACTGGCCGAGACATATACGTACGTGCCTGATGCGCCTATCAGCCGAAAGTACTATCAAGGCGTTTCGGAACTGTGTGTCCTCAGCGATGGCCGCTTGTTGGTGCTGGAGCGTCAGATTCGTGTGCCACGCCTAAAACTGGGAGCCAAGACGGTAATCCGGCTCTACGAAGTATTCCCTGACTCGAATGCTTTGCTTGAGAAGCGGTTGGTGCGCGAATTCAAGACCCGACTGACTCTGACAGGGCGTAAGTTTGCCAACTACGAGGGGGTATGTCGCATTTCCAGCGACTGGCTCTTGATGGTGGCTGATTCGCAAAACCAATACAAAGGCATGTTGCGTGATTGGTTTCTCCTAACGCCGCTGGATAGAAATATGTCAACCTTTAACTCCTTTTAACTTGAAGAACTCCCTCAACTCCCCAAAAAAGATGTAACTTTGCACCCAAAACTAAGTAATAATAGAAAATGACGAACATTAAGAAGATTCTTTTTGCGCTTACGGCCGTCGTGCTGCTCGCCAGTTGTGGTACCCAGAAGGACGTCCCCTATTTCCAGAATGCCGCTCAGGTAGACCTGTCAAAGTCGCAGTATTTATATGACGCACGTATCATGCCGAAGGATCAGCTCACCATCACGGTCAGCACCAGTGATGACAAAGCTGCCGTCCCCTTCAATATGACGGTGCCGACACCTTATACTGTCAATTCACGTTCTACCTATTCGCAGGCTATGCTTCAGACTTATCTGGTCGACAACGAGGGCAACATCAGCTTCCCCATCATTGGTCAGCTCCATGTGGGTGGCCTGACAAAGAGCGAGGCAGAACAGATGATTCAGGCAAAGATCAAGCCCTATATGGCTGCTTCGGAGAATCCGATTGTTACTGTGCGCATGCCGGGCTATCAGGTTTCGGTCATGGGCGAAGTGGCCCGTCCTGGCACATTCACGGTCAGCCGTGAGAAAATCACCATCCTTGAGGCCCTTGCACAGGCTGGCGACCTCACCATCTATGGCCAGCGAAAGAATGTGAAGCTTATCCGCGAAGATTCAACAGGTAAGAAAACTATCTATGAGATTGACCTTACCGATGCCAATCTGATCAATCAGCCATACTACTATTTGCAGCAGAACGACCTGATCTACGTCACGCCTAACAAGGTGAAGGCTCAGAACTCCAGCGTGGGTAGCATGACAACACTTTGGTTCTCGGCCACATCAATCCTCATCTCGCTGACGTCTCTGCTCTACAATATTCTAAAGTAAGACCTAACCATAAAGAGATTGGAGCTTCTGTCGGCTCCAATCTCTCTTTTTAAGACTCAAATACAAAAACAAACTCATATGTGCGGAATTGTTGGATATCTTGGAAAACGTGAAGCTTTTCCTATTCTCATAAAGGGCCTGCGCCGTCTGGAATATCGTGGTTATGATAGTGCAGGCGTGGCGTTGATCAACGAAGAACAACAGTTGAATGTCTACAAGACAAAGGGTAAAGTGGACAACCTCGTCGAGTTCTGTTCTGAAAAGGATACGTCTGGCAAGGTCGGCATCGCTCATACCCGATGGGCCACTCACGGCGAACCCTCGAGCCGCAATGCGCATCCTCACTACTCTGAGTCGAAGAATCTGGCCATCATCCATAATGGTATCATTGAAAACTATGCCGACATCAAGAAGAACCTGCAGGCTAAAGGTGTCAACTTCGTCAGCGACACTGATACCGAGGTTCTTGTGCAACTTGTGGAGTATATCATGGTGAAGAAGAACCTTGATCTTCTTACTGCTGTGCAGGTGGCTCTCCATCAAGTGTTTGGTGCCTATGCCATTGCCATCATCGACAAGCGTGATCCGAATCAGATTATTGCAGCTCGAAAGCAGAGCCCGCTTGTCGTAGGTATTGGCGATGGCGAGTTCTTCCTGGGATCTGACGCCAGCCCGATTGTTGAGTACACGGATCGTGTGGTCTATCTTGAGGACGGGAACATTGCCGTGCTTCGACTTGGCGAAGAACTTCGCGTGGTGAGTATTCTTGGCGAGGCGCAGGAACTTGTCGTCAAGAAGGTCGACATCAATCTTGGGCAGATTGAGAAAGGTGGATATCCTCATTTCATGTTGAAGGAAATCTTCGAACAGCCGGATTGCCTGACCAACTGTATGCGTGGAAGAATAAATGTTGAGGCTGACCATGTGACTCTTTCTGCACTCATAGACTATCGCCGGCAGCTCCTGGCTGCCAAGCGCATCGTCATCGTGGCCTGTGGAACCTCATGGCATGCTGGACTCATCGGCAAACAGGTGATAGAGACGCTTTGCCGCATACCTGTCGAGGTGGAGTATGCTTCTGAGTTCCGCTATCGCAATCCGGTGGTGGGCGAGGACGATGTCGTCATCGCTATTTCCCAAAGTGGCGAAACAGCTGATACGTTGGCGGCTGTGCAGCTGGCAAAGGAGAAAGGGGCCTTTATCTATGGCGTATGCAATGCCATCGGTTCGTCTATACCGCGTGCCACGGACACAGGCACTTACATTCATGTAGGACCTGAGATCGGAGTGGCTTCTACAAAGGCATTTACTGGTCAGGTCACTGTGCTCACCATGTTTGCTTTGGCCATGGCTGATGCAAAGGGTACTCTGCCACGCGATGAGTATCTTCGTGTGGTGAAAGGATTGAGCGAAATCCCCGCTAAGATTGAGGAGGTCCTCAAAGTGAATGACAGGGTGGCCGACTTGGCGCGCACTTTCACCTATGCCCATAATTTCCTTTATCTTGGCAGAGGGTTCAGCTATCCGGTTGCTCTTGAAGGAGCACTGAAGCTGAAGGAGATATCCTATATTCATGCGGAGGGCTACCCGGCTGCCGAAATGAAGCATGGACCTATTGCGCTTATTGACAGCGATATGCCCGTTGTCGTCATTGCTACACATAATGCCATGTACGAGAAGGTCCTGTCGAATATTCAGGAGATAAAGGCCCGAAAGGGCAGGGTCATTGCTCTTGTCACCCGTGGCGACCGTACAATCTCGAAGATTGCTGATGAGGTCATTGAATTGCCAGAGGTCATGGAATGTCTGGAGCCGCTTGTGGCAACCATACCACTGCAGCTCTTGGCATATCATGTGGCTGTCTGCAAGGGTAAGGATGTCGATCAGCCGCGTAATCTGGCTAAATCGGTGACAGTCGAATAGTATATCTTGCGCGTCGATGGTGAAGAGATTATTGATAGGTGCATGTTGTCTAACCATGATGACGGCTGTCAGTGCTCAGACAAACGCTCAGCAATGGCGCGACTCGTTGAATCAGCTGAACGAACAGATACGCTTGGCTCCTAAATCGGTAGATCTCCGTTTGCGAAAGGCGGCTGTCAATATTGAGCTGAATCAATGGGATTATGCTGCTGAAGAATATGGGCGAGTACTGGATATTGATCCTGATAATCTGTCTGCTCTATATTTCAGAGCCTATGTCTATAGCCACGAACGGCATTACGACCTTGCTCGTTATGACTATGAGGCCTTCTTGGCCATCGTGCCACGACACTTTGAGGCTCAGTTAGGACTTGCCATGGTGAAGCGGCAGTTAGGACGTACAAGCGAAGCTATTGACGATTTGAACCAATTGGTGCAGATGTTCCCTGACTCGGCAATGGCTTATGCCGCACGTGCTGGATTTGAGAGTGAACAGCATAAAATGGATTTGGCCCTTTATGATTGGAGTGAGGCTATACGACTCGCTCCTGATAATGCTGAATTTGTTGTGTCAAAGGTCGATGTGCTTCTTCAGCTCAAGCGTAAAAAAGAAGCTCGGAAAGAAATAGAAAGCGCCATACGGCGTGGATTGCCGCGTGGCGCTTTTCGTGAATGGATGAATCGTTGCCGTTAACGCAGTTCCGAGGCATTGCGAATCGTGATGTCGCGCTGTGGAAACGGTATTTCTATGCCATTTGCATTAAGTGTGTCATAGATGCACTTGAGCACGTCGCTGATGACATAGGCCTTCTTGACGGCATCTGACCAAACAAACAACTTGAAGTCGATGCTCGAGTCGCCCATGTTGCCGACTACCGACTTCACCTTTTTCTTGGGATCCATCCACTTGTGGTGCATATTGTTGACGGCATCCTCAACTAATTGACTCACTTGTTTCAGGTTGGAACCATAGGCAACGCCGAATGGGATGGCTGCAAGAACATAGCCATGATTCTTCGTCAGATTCTTATAGTTCTTGGCAAACAACTGGCTGTTTTGGAAAGCGATGACCTCACCATAGAGTGACTCGATCATCGTCGAGGTATAGCTGATGGAGGTCACCTTGCCCATTGTCCCATCTACCTCAATCCAGTCTCCTACCTTGATGCGACCTGCCATCAGAGATGCACCATAGTAGATGTTCTCGATGATATCCTTCGATGCAAAACCTATACCTGTTGACAGGCCGCCGGAGATGGCCAGCAGCCAGGTGACGCTGATGTGAAGCAGGGAGAGCGAGACTAACAGCCAAATACCCCAGACAAGCACTTGAATGACATTACGACCCATTACCTCGCGGCTGGCTGCCGTTGACGGGTCTTGTTGATTAAAGTGAAGCCGCAACAGCGAGAGAATGGTTCTCGAGACATAGGAGAACATGAACCATAGGTTGATAACCATCGATAGTTTGATGATGCTGACTTTCAGGTTTTTCAGATCTATGTAGTTCTTGTTGAATACCTGCCAGCAGAGATCGCTCAGATTGAATATACGAGCAGCCCAATATACGGATACCATCACAGAGCATACACCGAGGACGGGTAGTATCACTTTATAAATAAGCATGTAGAACCAACTCTTCGTGATAGGCTTTTTGTCGTATCCGTTCCGTTCGCCATACAGCTTCAGGTATTGGCTTAGACATGTGATGGTCAGTATACATGTCAACTGCATGATCCACCAAATGAGAATCTGTACGGCCAGCAGAGTGTAACCCAGCCATGAACAGGTCAGTGAAAGGATAAAGATGATCAGTGAAATATAGGTATAAGTAATGTCGGACTTGGGAATGTTCTGGTTATGCCGACGGATGACGTCCCACTGCCAAAAGGTGCATGCCAGTAGGATAGGCGGGAACGCCATATTTACTAATTCATTTGGGATAAGTATGATACGGAAGACAATAACGAGAAATCCCATGACAATCAAGGGCGAATAGATATGGAAGGCGCTCTTGATCTGGTCACCACTCACACGTAAGAGCAATGAGATAAGGATCACGCTCAACAGCCAAGCGTATTCTATAAGCAGGCTGCTGGCCATGATATAGAAATTCTGCTTCAGGGTGGCGAGTAGCAAACCCATGATGGCTGCGAATGTGATGGTCGTCGTTGCCATAATGATGCAAGCGCGCTTCTTCATGAATTCATCTGTATGCATCCGTTTCGGCATAAGACGGAATACCAACTGGTTGATTAAGACCGCCACAATAATATAGAAGCCAATCATCAAAAATAATCGTAAGATGACAGTGCTGTCCCAGTCTGATTTCTGATGACTGGGCTTGTACTTCTCGTTGACAGTTGCATTGGCCTCAATCAATTTCTTGTGGAAATGCCGGAGAATGGAAAAATAACTCTCTCCGCCATTCATGAATATATTTGTCTGAATATCTGTATAACGCTTGTTGGCATAATCGTTCAGATTTTTCAGACGCTGCTCGGTCATCTCATATAAATTGATGTATTCGGCTACCTGAGCGCGATTCTCTTCAAGCGTATTCTTGATATTCGTCGATAACGTGAGGCAGACCGTTCGATCCGTCTGAGCTTGAAAACTCAGCATGGTGGGACGCATAGCCTTTAGACTGTTCACCAGACTGTCGTATTTGGCAATCTCATCGTCTGTGTCTACGAGAAAAGATGCAAAGGGTAACTGTTGACGTTGAAAGTCTGCATATTGCTCCGTTGCCTCATGACATGCATAGGTCAGGTCAAATACATAGTTAGGACGTTGAGAATAGAGCATTAGCGAATTCTGATTACTTCGCTTCATCGTCTCATGAAGCTGAATGATAATACTCCGCGTCTGTTCTTTCCGCTCATCGGCTTGACTGGTCAATTCTTGGTGATATTCGGTCAACTCTGATCGAAGCACACGTAAAGTCTGCTCCAAATCTTTTTCTTTCAAGACGGCAAAGCTTTCTGTGAATGACAGCAATGCGAATAGAATCGTTATGGATTTTCTCATTTTATTCCTTAATATAATATATATGATGCAATACCGCTGCAAAGGTACATCTTTTTTTTGATTTGGCGAAATATACTGAGCATGTTTTGTTGGTCTCTATAGCGAAATGTTGCCGAATTTTGAATGTAATACGGCTATTTTGTAAACTTATCGGAAAAATATCGCCTTTTCCTAAAAATAAGTCTCAAATAATTTGCAGGAGAGAAAAAAAGTCTGTACCTTTGCACCCGCTTTCGCTTCAAAACGGCGATTGCACCGAAGGAAGAGATCTTTGATAGACTTACATAGACAGAAGAAGTAGTACAAGAAGCGAGCGGCAGTCCCGCAAGAGGGGCGTCGCTTGGGTAGAAGTAACGAACCGTCGATTTTTAGGAATTGAGAGGTACTTCGTTTATTGAGAGCTTGATATTACGGAGAGTCGTTCTGAGTACAGACAAAAGAAAAATTCATATATACAATGAAGAGTTTGATCCTGGCTCAGGATGAACGCTAGCTACAGGCTTAACACATGCAAGTCGAGGGGCAGCGGGGAGTTAGCTTGCTAACTTTGCCGGCGACCGGCGCACGGGTGAGTAACGCGTATCCAACCTACCCTGTAGTAGGGAATAGCCCGGAGAAATCCGGATTAATGCCCTATGTTATCCCATGCAGACATCTAAGTGGGATCAAAGGTTTACCGCTATGGGATGGGGATGCGTCTGATTAGGTTGTTGGCGGGGTAACGGCCCACCAAGCCTGCGATCAGTAGGGGTTCTGAGAGGAAGGTCCCCCACATTGGAACTGAGACACGGTCCAAACTCCTACGGGAGGCAGCAGTGAGGAATATTGGTCAATGGGCGAGAGCCTGAACCAGCCAAGTAGCGTGCAGGAAGACGGCCCTATGGGTTGTAAACTGCTTTTGCCGGGGAATAAAGTGAGGGACGCGTCCCTTTTTGTATGTACCCGGAGAATAAGGACCGGCTAATTCCGTGCCAGCAGCCGCGGTAATACGGAAGGTCCGGGCGTTATCCGGATTTATTGGGTTTAAAGGGAGCGCAGGCTGGCTGTTAAGCGTGACGTGAAATGTCCCGGCTCAACCGGGGAATTGCGTCGCGAACTGGTAGTCTTGAGTGCAGACGAGGTGGGCGGAATTCGTGGTGTAGCGGTGAAATGCTTAGATATCACGAAGAACTCCGATTGCGAAGGCAGCCCACCAGGGTGTAACTGACGCTAAAGCTCGAAAGTGCGGGTATCGAACAGGATTAGATACCCTGGTAGTCCGCACGGTAAACGATGGATGCCCGCTGTTTGCGATATATTGTAAGCGGCCAAGCGAAAGCGTTAAGCATCCCACCTGGGGAGTACGCCGG